>Ga0209417_1001461_pt1 | contig 43089 bp, 43 predicted proteins | sample RifGroF2_FD_184002 | JGI IMG/M metagenome (GOLD analysis project Ga0209417, IMG submission 184002) | Groundwater microbial communities from Rifle, Colorado, USA - Groundwater F2 (SPAdes) (version 2) | ecosystem: Environmental > Aquatic > Deep subsurface > Groundwater | place: Rifle, Colorado... | reverse complement strand
AGCAGCTCGTGCGGGTGAGCATGGCAAAGGATTTGCCGTTGTTGCGGCAGAAGTACGAAAACTTGCAGAACGGAGCCAGTCATCAGCTGTTGAAATAGATGCTTTAACAAAAGTTAGTGTTAAAACCACAGAAGAAGCTGTCCGAATGATGAATGCTATAGCTCCTGAGATTCAGAAAACCGCAAAACTTGTTCAAGAAATTACTGCTGCAAGCATTGAGCAAACATCTGGGGCAGAACAAGTGAATAATGCGATACAACAGCTTAATAAAGTAACACAACAAAATGCAGCTGCATCAGAAGAAATGGCTACAGGTTCTGAAGAGTTATCTGGACAAGCAGACCAACTACTTGAAACAGTATCTTTCTTTAAGATTGAATCAGAAAAAAGCAAAAAACAGTCATACCAAAAGCAACAAAACGTGGCTCAAAATATAAAACATACTGTAACTCACTTTAATGGAAATACTCATATGCTAAAGCAACCAAATAAACAAAATAATAAACTTACAAATGGAATTGTTTTGAATATGGGAAAGGATATGACAGATTCTGATTATGAAAAATTTTAATGCCTTAAAGGTGTTTGCCTCCAAGTAAATTTCAGACAAATTGTCCATACACACTCAGAGAGACGCTATTCGTATGGCGTCTCTCTCTCTTTAATTAAAATTAAATAATAGAATTGAAATAGCTAGTTTTAAATAACAAGCAAATGATTGAAATAAGAGACTAAAAGTTATGGGAAAACTTAAAGATAATATAGAAATAGACATAAAATAGTCATTCCACTTTCCTTAAAAAAAAACATTGGTAAATACTTTTTTAATCTTTGTCAATTCACACATCATTTTGTAGTGTGGTAAAGCAATTCGATCAATGACTCTATCTAAAATAATTAACAATTTATATGTGCGAATTCTAATTACTTAATTGCTGTAATTGTTCCCTTAACTCATCTAAAAAAACATCAAAAGATTATTAAATGGCACTGAAAGCAAATTTGTTTTTAGAAAAAAATAGAATAATTACTTATCCATTTTTTTAGAAAATTCATAATCTCAATTTATTATTGATTAAACAAAAGATAGATTTAAACAAAATTAAAAATATCTGAAAATTGTCGCTTAAATTCTTTTATAAAAAAATCATAACTCACTTTATTCTTAGTTAATTCACTAAAAAATAAATTCAAAAAAGTTTCTATTTCTTCATATAGGTAATTCGGATTAATTATCATGTAATTATCAATAACGGTTAGAAGACAATCATAATCATACGAAAATAGTCCGCCTTTTTTTATTCGTCCTTCTATTATCAAACCCTCTCTAAAGTCAGAAACAAGCCTGATTGCTATACTTTTTTTCATTTTTAAATTATCATTATACCTTTCCATTCCTTTCGCTTGCATAAAAAAAGAAATCATTCTGGTTTTGCTTGCCTTATTTATAGTATAGAAGCAAATTGCTTCAATCGTTGTAATCAATAGCACTCCCGCTGCAAAACAATGCTTCCCTTTGTTTAATTTTTTTATTGGCTCTAAATAATATTCTCGTAATCTTTCTTTTAATGCATTTATAACTTGTGTTTTATTCGTAAAATCTAAATCATTCATTTTTAGCTGTGACGAAAAATAAATTTCATTTTCGATTATTTGATTGTCTTCTAATTTATTTACTTGCATACTGTGTTTTGATTTTAGTTATTTAGTCGTCTGTAAAAATAAGGTAATTATTAACACGTATGTACAAAATTTTATTAACAAAATTAAAAATTAACATAATTCTCCAAATTTTTTTGCCTTTTTCTTAAATCATTTATTCCTTTTCCCAATTTTATTAACATTCTGATTAGCATAATAATTGATTTAATTGAATTATTTAATAATTTTGCAAAATCATTAAATTGTAAACACAATGGGATTAATTGAAGAAATTAAAAGAAGACGCACTTTCGCTATTATAAGCCATCCGGATGCAGGAAAAACAACCCTTACCGAAAAATTATTATTATTTGGAGGGGCGATACAGATTGCCGGAGCCGTTAAATCTAACAAAATAAAGAAAACTGCAACCTCTGACTTTATGGAGATTGAGAAGCAAAGAGGAATATCTGTCGCTACTTCTGTTATGGGTTTCGAATACAATGACATTAAAATAAACATTCTAGATACTCCTGGTCACCAAGATTTTGCTGAAGATACTTATCGAACTCTTACCGCTGTAGATAGCGTTATCGTAGTTATCGACGTTGCAAAAGGCGTCGAAACTCAAACCGAAAAACTCGTTAAAGTATGCCGAATGCGCAACACGCCTGTGATTATTTTTATAAACAAATTGGATCGTGAGGGAAAGCATGCTTTTGAATTATTAGACGAGATTGAAGAAAAACTGGATTTAAAACTTACGCCTCTATCTTGGCCTATTAGCATGGGGCATGACTTCAAAGGGGTTTATGATTTATACGAAAACAAATTAAATTTATTTAAAGCTGTTAACCGACAAGTAATTTCTGAAATTGTTGAATTTAACGACATTAATTCTCCCGAATTAGACATGTATATAACTCCTTATGCACAAAACCTTAGAGAAGATGTTGAGTTGATTAGATCTGTATATCCCGCTTTTTCTGAAGACGAGTATCGAAATGGGAATATATGCCCTGTATTCTTCGGTTCTGCTCTGAATAACTTCGGCGTAAAAGAATTACTTGATTGTTTTATAAAAATAGCTCCTTATCCTCAACCTTCACCAACCTTGCAACGAATCGTAAGCCCAGAAGAAGAGAAATTTACTGGATTCGTATTCAAAATACATGCAAATATGGACCCCAATCATCGCGATCGAATAGCTTTTGTTCGTGTTTGTTCAGGCATATTTAAAAGAAACACAAACTATTTACACGTTCGAAATGGCAAACAAATGAAATTCTCAAACCCAACATCATTCATGGCAGAGAAGAAATCAATCATTGACGAAGCATTTCCAGGCGACATAATTGGAATCCACGATACTGGTAATTTTAAAATCGCAGATAGCTTAACTGAAGGCGAAAAGCTAAATTTTACTGGCATTCCAAGCTTTTCTCCCGAATTTTTTAGATATGTTGAAAATGCGGACCCTCTTAAATCTAAACAATTAGCCAAAGGACTTGAACAGCTAATGGATGAAGGCGTTGCGCAGTTATTCTCTTCAATACAAAGCAATCGAAAAATTATCGGAACAGTTGGACAATTACAATTTGACGTAATACAATTCCGTTTATTGCATGAATACTCCGCTTCTTGCCGTTATGAGCCAATCGACCTATATAAAGCATGCTGGATAACTTCAAACAATAAAGCTCAGCTAAATGATTTCAAAAGCCGAAAACAAGAATACATGGCTATTGATAAATACAAAAGAGATGTATTTCTTGCTTACTCTTCTTACGCTTTAACAACTGCGCAAGAAAAATTCCCTGACATAACATTCCATTTTACTTCTGAGTTTTAATTATTTATGAATAGCTTATTACTTTTTTTTCAATATTACAAAAATTGTTAATAATTTTACCAAACTAAATATTTACCAAACTTGTTTTAATTTTATGGACTTTATAAAAGATTTAATTATTATTATAATCGTTGCTGGTGTTGGCATATATGTCGCTTTATCTTTCAACTTTTTGAAGTTATTTATTAACTCTGAAAAAGAAAAAAATAAATATGCATTAAAAAAAACTAATGATAGCATCGTCATACCTCTTCGTCTTCAAGCTTACGAGCGATTATGCTTGTTGTTAGAACGAATTTCGCCTTCAAGCTTAATAATGCGCGTTTATGATTCTAGTTATTCAATCGAACAATTGCAAGAGCTCTTTCTCAGCAATATAAGAAGCGAATTCGAACACAATCTTTCTCAGCAAATATACATATCTTCAACCGCTTGGGATTTAGTCAAAAATGCAAAAGAAGATATAATATCCGCAATAAATAATGCCGCAACTCAAGTAAAAGATCCAAAAGATACACAACGATATTGCAGTTTGATATTCGAAATGACGCTTGAAAACAATCAATCAAGAATAAATATTGCCTTAGAATTTTTAAAAAATGAAATACGAAACACTTTTTAAAAAATTATTAATCCGTTCTTTAATATTACTGTTAATACCATTAACAGTATCTTGCAGCGTATTAAGAGGAAAAAAATGCGACTGCCCTTCTTTTTCTTTAAACAATAAATTAAACAATAAAAACGATATTAATTTAAGTTTCATAGATTATAAAAACAAAAATCTGCAAGGAATAAAATGCTATTTTTAAATTATTTCGCAAATCGTAAGCAAATTTTTAAACTCGTATTATTATTAGTTGCAGGATGCATTTTTTTAGCTTCTATATGGTATTCAAACATGCTTGTCAAAAAAATTGCTGATGAAGAACGAAATAAAGCAATTTTATGGGCTGATGCCATTCAGAAAAAAGCTTCTTTAGTCAAATACACCGAAACTTTTTTCGAACAACTAAAAGTTGAAGAAAAGAAAAAAGTACAAATATGGGCAGCCGCCATAAGAAGATTGATTAACGCCGATTACACCGAAGATATATCTTTCTACTCCGAAGTGGTAGCTAAAAATACTACAATTCCAGTAATTCTAACCGATGATAATGACAATATATATTCTGCGATGAATGTGGACTTCAATGTTAAAAAAGTTCGAAAGCTTAAAGGTAAAATAAAAGAAGAATTTTCACAACACGAACCTATCGTTTATAGCTATGGAAAATCAAAAAACTACCTGTATTACAAAGAAAGCAAAATATTTAGCGAATTGCGCAACGTCCTTGATGACTTAATTAAATCATTCATGTCTGAGGTCGTAATAAACTCGGCTTCCGTTCCTGTTATTATCACTGACAGCTTAAAGAAAAATGTAATCGTATATGGAAACATTGATAGCTCTAAAATAAACGACAAAGCAAACCTTGGAGTTTTATTATATCGAATGTCTAAACAAAATACCCCTATTGAAATATCTTTTATCAACACGGGGAAAAGTTATATATTTTATGAAGACTCCGACGTCTTGAAAAAATTAAGATACTATCCGTTTGTTCAGTTCATGATTGTTAGCATATTCATTATTCTTGCTTACTTCGGATTCAACGCTTCTCGAAGAGCCGAACAAAATAGCGTGTGGCTCGGATTAGCCAAAGAAACTGCTCATCAACTCGGAACTCCAATGTCTTCCCTAATCGCAATCGCCGAATTATTAAAATTAAAAGACATTGACGAAACTCTCGTCGTAGAGCTCGAAAAAGACATCAATAGGCTAAACAATATAACTGAAAGATTCTCTAAAATAGGTTCGCCTCCTAAACTCGCGAACATGAATATAATTGAAGTAACTGAAAATGCTGTAAATTACATGCGTGACAGAACTTCTAAAAACATATCCATGGAAGTCATTAACCAAATAGGAGGAGACGTTAAAGTGCCTCTCAACGCAAACCTTTTCGAATGGGTTATCGAAAACCTTTGCAAAAACGCTGTCGATGCAATGGCGGGAAATGGAAAAGTTACAATCACTATATCCGATGACACTGACCATATACACATCGACGTATCCGACACCGGAAAGGGAATGTCCAAATCAATGTTCTTCATGATATTTACTCCAGGTTTTACAACAAAGAAAAGAGGTTGGGGATTAGGATTGTCATTATCCAAAAGAATAATCGAAAACTACCATAAAGGACGAATTTTTGTAAAAAACTCTACAATTAACAAAGGCACTACATTTAGAATTATAATACAAAAGTAAAATGGCTGGAATATATATCCACATACCATTTTGCAAAAAAAAATGTAATTATTGCAACTTCTACTCTTCCACTTTAATAAAACATGAAGACGAATTCATTAAGGCTATAACTAACGAAATAAAACTTCAAAAACAATTTATCAACGAGCAAGTTCAAACAATATATTTCGGCGGAGGAACTCCTTCAATTCTCAAAACTCAATCAATAGAGAAAATATTAAACGCAATTCATGCAAACTTTAACATTTCTCAAAACACAGAAGTCACAATCGAAGTAAACCCTGACAATATAACCACAAATTATATAAAAGACATCGTAACAATCGGAATTAACAGAATTAGCATAGGAATTCAATCTCTCAATGACAAAGAACTAATTCTATTAAACCGAAAACATGACTCTAATCAAGCAATTAATGCTCTAAACATCATTAAAAACAACGGCATTACAAACATTTCTGCTGACATAATATACGGAATACCTTACTCTAACCTAAAAACTTTAGAAGATAATCTAAATCAAATTATCAACCTCGATATTCCACACATTTCAGCTTATGCTCTTACTATCGAAGACAATACTCTCCTAAACAAAAAAATTCAACAAAAAAAAATAACAACATTAGATGACGACTTTCTGTTCGAACAATACTCCCTATTGTGTTCTTTTATGAAAAAAAACAATTACTTGCATTACGAAATATCAAACTTCGCTAAAGAAGACTTCGCTTCAAAACATAATTCTAATTATTGGAAAAACATTCCATATCTTGGACTTGGACCATCCGCTCACTCTTTTAATATTAATAATCGATTTTGGAATATCAGTGATATAAACAAATACATTCAAGCTCTAAACCAAAACATAATACCTCAAACAATCGAATCGCTTTCCTTAACCGACAAATACAACGAATTTATTATGATTTCTCTAAGAACTTCATTCGGACTCGATTTAAACAAACTAAAACAAAATTTCGGAAATAATATACTCGCTCAATTTCTCGAAAACATAAAACCATACATCGAAAATAAATCAATGCTATTCAACACTCAAAATAATATAATTATAAACGAAAGCGACCTTTTCCATTCCGATTCCATCATCTCAAATTTGTTTATCACATCCTAAAATTGCATTTCCAACTCGCAAAACCACATTTCCAACTTGCAAAACTTCATTTCCAACTCGTAAAATTTCATTTCCAACTTGCAAAATCTCATTTCCAACTCGTAAAACTTCATTTCCAACTTGTAAAACTTCATTTCCAACTCGTAAAACTTCATTTCCAACTTGTAAAACTTCATTTCCAACTCGTAAAATCACATTTCCAATCTCTCCGCTTTTTCAAGACAAAAAAAATATAAAAAAAATACAAAAAAAAATTGTTTATATTATTTTTTGTTTATATATTTGTATCTCAATTTTGAAACTTTAACATAGGGATTTTAACTTACTTATTTAGGGATTATAGCTTAGTTTCACAGATTATTACGTTTTAATTAGTTTCTATTTTATTCGAATTAATTTTAATTTATTATAATTTTTTTTAAAAAAGGAGGCTCCAATGAATGATAAGCAAGAAAATTTGCTAACAGCTTTTAAAAACTCATTAAATTATTTAGCCAATAATAATGCAATATGGGTTGCTAATCCTGTTTTTGCAGCGTCTCACGCTGCTTTTGAAACTAATATTTCTTACATAGAAGCCGAGCGCGATAAGCAGATGATTAGCATCGAAGGATATGCTTCTGATAAAAAAGAAAAAAAGAAATATTTAGCCGAAAATCTAATGTTTGTAGTCGGCAGAATGCAATCGTATGCCGCTACTGTTGGAAACACTGGACTGCTTGACAATTTAAACTACACCTATGGAAACCTCTTAAAAACACTCGACACATTAATTGCCGGTATCGTTAATGACATTATTACTACAGCAAACAATTATATCGCCGAATTAAGTGACTATGGCGTATTGCCTACAACTTTAACCAATCTAACTGCATTATACGAATCTTTTGAAGCAATATTAAGCGAACCTCGTATCGCTATATCTAAACGAAAAATAGCAACCGACAAATTAATCGAACTATTTAACGATATAAATAAAATCCTTTCTTTACGTTTAGACAAAGACATCGAAATGTTTAAAACAACAAATCCAGATTTCTACAGTGGATACTGGAATGTTAGAGAAATTGTTGACAACTCCGGACGCAAAGTCCAAATCCGTGGCGCAATCAAAGATTTACTAACTGGAGGTGCTATAAAAGACGTTACTGTAAACGTTTTAGGACTAACAACATCCGTAAAAACAAGCAAGCATGGAATATTCTCAATCAAAGGATTAGAACCTATGGGCTACGAATTGGAAATACTTAAAAAAACATACAAACCAAAATTCCTAAATAATATCAAAGTTGAAGCAGACAAACTAACAAAGATTAACATCGGATTAGAAAAAGAAAACAGTTTGCAAACATTCCAAACTGGAGCTGTCGTTAGCATCGCATCCGGCGCAACTATTAACCAAATTTTATCTCCAGGCATTACCGGTTTAAACAACTTATTAAAACTAACTTTAAATACAGGAGGACCATTGAAAATTTCTTCATCTAAAATACCTGGCGTACATAATAACTTACTAGCTCTAATGATGAATGCCGGTGAACAAGTCTCGGTTACAATGTCCGAAATAGGCGAAGAAGGAAGCATGAATCTAGTAATGACAAATTACGGAACCATCGCCGCAAGCGTTAACGTACAACCAGGAATCCTACAATTACTTCGCTAATTTTACAAATGCATTAAACCCAAATTAGTCATTAGGATTTTTTTGATAATAATAAATCCAAATTAATAGCTCCAAAGGAGCGAAACAATAATAACCACCTGCGAAGCGGGTGGCAAGCATACATCTCTCAAATCCAAGTCCTGAAAGGACGACACTAAAATCCCTTCTGACATTAGGGTGAGCGAAGAACATGAGACACCATCAATTATCTATTATGTTTTTTCTAATGACGAATCTGCATTAAAAAGGGAAAGAAATAATTATTAATTAAAAAAGAAATAAGGCAAAACACATTTAGCGTTTTGCCTTATTTCTTTTTTATATTTCTTAAGCCTGAATTAGAAAAATTAAGATAAATTATAATTTGATTTTTTGATTAACAATATCTAAAATTTCTTTTTCCAAAAGAATCGCTTTTTGTTCAATATCCGTTCCTCGCTTTATAATATCATTTACAAACTCTTTATCATTATATCCCGAAGAGTTTATTTTAACATTAAGAAATGCACCCATAATTGCAGTTCTCGCACAAAGAGCTCCAACTCCAGCATCGGTTACAGAATTAGGATTCCCTATAATTGTCATTTCTTTAATTATTTCCATCGCTTTAAATGTATGTTCCATAACGGAAAAAGGAACCTCTATTGCGTATTTCGTTGCGTCTTGTATTGCTTTTTTTCTAATCGCTGTTTCTTCTTCATTAGTTTTTGGAAGACTGAATGCATCCATTATTTTATTAAATGCCAAAGTATCAATGTCTATTAACTTAATTAATTCATTTTTGATGTTTTCTCCTTTTTCTGCCCAGTTAGAAAATAATTCCCATTTATCATCCCAACCTCTTTTATGCGCAGAAAGATTCGCAACCATCGTGGCAAGTGCAATTCCAAATGCTCCAACAGCTGCAGATATTGACCCTCCTCCAGGAGCGGCAGATTCAGATGCAGTTTCGTTTGTAAAACCTACAATTGATAAATCAACAAGCTTTTTAGATTCTTCATCTTCAAGCAAATATTCAATTACTTTTTCTTTCGCATTAAATGGCTTTAAATCATCTAGACCTAATGACTTAACCGCAATTTTTATTAATTCTTGCTCCGACACACCAACTGAGCGTTGTTGTTTTTTTAAGAAATATTTCCCTGCATCAATTAGTGTTTTTAAAGGCATAAGCCCAACTATTTCTCCTCCAGTAACTCGGATTCCTCTTTCATTTGCCTTCTTGCAAACTTCTTCGAAAACAACATGAACAGGTGTAATGTTTACATCGGTTAGATTCATTGATATTTGTGCAATTCCATATTCTTCAATAAACCATCCAATTGCTTTAACAGCTTTCAAACTTCCTGGCTCATATACTGGATTGCCTTCGCTGTCTTTGATTATCTTTCCTGTTATTTTGTCACCTTCCCTTTTGATTCGTCCTCTTTCCCTAACATCAAAAGCAATTGAGTTTGCGCGTCGAGTTGATGTTGTGTTAAGATTGATATTGAACGCTACTAAGAAACTCCTAGCCCCAATAACAGTTGCTCCAGTTTTAGAATTAAATTTAGCTGGACCAAAATCAGGTTTCCATTCTGGATTTGCTAATTTATTTTGTAAGCCTTCGTATTCTCCTTCTCTTATAACGGAAAGATTACTTCGCTCTTTATTAAACGCCGCATTTTCATAGCAATAAATAGGTATTTGAAGTTCTTCTCCAACACGCTTTGCTAGTTTTCTTGCAAATTCTACTGTTTCCTCCATTGAAATATTAGAAACAGGGATGAGAGGGCAAACGTCAGTTGCTCCCATTCGTGGATGTTTGCCGGAATGTTTCGACATATCTATAAGTTCACTGGCTTTCTTTATTGCAACAAACGCTGCCTCTATAACATTTTCCGGTTCGCCAACAAATGTTACTACCGTTCTGTTTGTATCTTTTCCTGGGTCAACATCAAGAAGTTTTACTCCTTCAACTGTTTTTATTGAGTCTGTGATTGCATTAATAATATTCATGTCCTGTCCTTCGCTGAAATTAGGGACACATTCAATAATTCTTTTAAGCATTTTGTAAATTTTTTGTAGTGAATATATTATTTTTTTGGAAGTTTACCAACGAAAGTCTTTTGCCAGTCCTCCCATTTCGTATTTTTGTATGCATCTTTCGCAAAAAACTCCAATATAGCCTCCGTTATGCTTGGAGACATATAATACGGGACTAGATTAACAACTTGCATTTGCTCATTAAAGATTACCATACTAGGAAGTGTTAACCCGTTTTGGCTAAGAGCATAAACAAATTGATGAAAAGGCTTTTCTTGAGTTCTTTCGTTAAAAAACTTTTGTCCCATAAAGTTTATCGTGTCTGTTGATTCAATATTTAAGTCAACCATGTTATAATTCTTGCTAACAATTTTATTTATCACTTCGTTTTCAAAAGTACTTTGCTTCATAACTTTGCACGAGTTACACCAATTCGAATGAATAAACACAATTGTTTTTTTCTTGTTAACTTTATTTGAATCTACAGCCTGATTCATTGTTAGCCACTTCGTCTTTTTTACTTTCGCAAATATCGAATCGTAAAACGCCAAATTATAATTATCCGCAAACTCTTCTGCTTGAGTAGTTTTGAAAACATATTCAACAGTAAAAACTAAAAATGGTTCAATCTTTGGAACATCTAAATATCCAGGAATTAACAATGAAAATTGAAAACTATTATTTTGATAATTACTCATGAAAACAGTTGATGGATAAGACATTTTCCCATTTAACATTTTTACAGCGAAATCATGAGGAGGCCTTTTCCCTATACCTTGATTATAATATTTATAACCAAGAAACTCTATCGTATCTGTCGTTTCTGCATTAAATCTCACAGGATAAAAGTTCGAATTAATATATTCAGCAAGGTATGGATTCGAAAAAGTTGTTTTCATCATGTGCTTACACCATCCGCACCAATCTGTATAGAAATCAATAATCAATGGTTTTGGTGCGATTTTAACTTTTTTATCAGCTTCCTCTATCGTCATCCATTTTACTAACCCTAAATTCTCAGGCTCAGGATTCATAAGAACTTGGGCTAATGTTTTATTCGCATGAAATAATAAAGTTAAAGAAAATAAGCATGTAAATATTAAATATTTTTTCTTCATAATGTTATGCATTTTTTTGTTTTTTATTCTGTAATAACTTTCCCATATTCACATCTAAAAGTTTTAGAAGGAAACTTTGTAAACAAAGAATAATCATGAGTTGCCATAAGAACAACTCGTCCAGATTGGCTAATATCTTTTAATAACTGAACGATCCCCTCTGAAGTTTCTGGGTCAAGATTCCCTGTTGGCTCGTCTGCAAGAATAATATGCGGATCATTAATCAATGCACGTCCTATAGATAATCTTTGTTGTTCTCCTCCAGATAATTGATTCGGCATTTTAAAACCTTTTGTTTGCAATCCAACTTTTGTTAAAACTTCTTCTAATTTATCTTTCATCTTAGATTTATCTTTCCATCCTGTACATTTCATCACAAAATTAAGATTATCATTAACAGTACGATCCATAAGTAATTGAAAATCCTGAAAAACAATTCCAAGCTTTCTTCTAAGATAAGGAATCTCTCTTTTCTTTATCTCCTTTAAATTATAATTTTCTATTTTTATCTCCCCAACTTTTAAAGGAATATCTGCATATAAAGTTTTCAGCAAACTACTCTTCCCTGATCCATTTTTACCTATTAGATAAATAAATTCACCTCGCTTAACATTAAAATTCACCTCGCTCAACACCATCATTTTGTTTTGGTATATATCAGCATTATTTATTTCAATAAGATATTCTTCCATTTTTTTAAATTTATTTAGTTAAAATACAATAGAAATCTAAGCAGTTTTCATTTCCTGTTGCAACGTAGAAGTTTGCTGTTGTAATTTCACTTACTATATTCTTGTTTTCAGTGCTAAGTTTCTTCCTGTTCATACTATTTAATATATCATAAGGTATTCTTAAAATGCAAGAAGGAAGCCATTTCTCAAAATTAAAGATATCATATCGCCTAAACTTTTCAACAGAAATCCGATTCTCTTCATGGTATTTCAAAAATACTTCATCACCAAATACTCCATCTAACTTTATAATGGAAAAGTAAGAAGATACCATTTCGTTAAATTCTAGAATAGTATATTCTCTTACATGGAAAGGATTGCGTGTTAATGACATTTTTATGTTTGGAGTAGAGATTATAGCAATACCACCTTTTTTTAATACTCTATTTATTTCTTTTATTAAAATGTAATCTTTCTTTATATGCTCTATAACTTGGAAACACACAACAACATCTATACTATTAGATTTTATTTTAGTCAGATAAGGAACTTTTGTTTGTATAAATTCAATATTCTCAATATTTTCCAAATTTGAAGTCTTATACTTGTCTATACCTATATATTTTTCAGCATATTTAGATAAATATTTTGCTCCATAACCTTCGCCACATCCTATTTCTAAAACAGTCCCTTTTATAAATTGAGCTGAATATTCATAAGCAAATAATTGACGTTTAAAAACAGGGCTATCATCTATACTATTTTCATTTGCCCTTTCAGCTGTTTGTATTTTCATTTTATATTTTCTATTTTTACATTAACAATTATTGGATTATAATTTGTTTTCGCTTGCTTTAAATTTATTTTAAAATTAGTATTTCTAGCTTTAACTGATGAATTTGCTTTTAATATAAATTTAATTTCTTTTTTCCCTCCAGCTTTAATTAATGGGATGTTTACAGACGGTTTATATGTTATGTCTTTATTTAAAGTGCTTTCTGCAATCATACAAGTCGTATTTGCAATATCAACTTTACTCGTGTTTTCTATATCTAAAAAAATAACAGCATATTCGTTATTCTCTATTACATCATTCCCATTATCATCTTTAAAACGAACGCCGTTTATCTGCAATGGATTATCTTTCGAATTATCAAATATCGCAGAAAATGGCAAAGACGAGCCATTTTTTATAGTTTGATTTGAACTTGGCTTTTTTGATTTTGCATAATTTAAAGACTCTTCAATATTTATTATTCGCACGGTTCCGTCAAAACTACCTCGTATTAGATACTTTTCGTCAGGACTTAAACACATACTTCTTATTTTCGATATCTTTGTTTCTAAATCATAAACCTCAAGAGTATCTTTATCTATTTCCCAATACTTAATCGTGCTATCTTGACTAGCACTAATAACCTTTTTAAAGTCTTTTGTAAAAATAGCAATGTTAACCCAACTTTCATGCCCCTTTAGTTCTCTTATTTTCTTATCCTTTATAAAATCCCAAATATTAATAACTTTATCATTTCCCGCACTCATAACATAATTCCCATTACTGCTAAAACTTACCGTATTTACTGCTGCACTGTGATTATAAGTTCTTACCCACTTTCCAGTTTTTGCATCCCATACCTTTGCCATATTATCTTCACCTCCAGATATAAAATAATTAGAATTAGGACTAAAGGCAACCGAAATAGCTAAATCTAAATGCTCAACAACATGAACCAAATCACACAAAGGAAATGTCCAAACTTTAACGCTTCTGTCTGAACTTGCTGTCGCAAAAAACTTACCATCAGGACTAAATGCTATACAATTGATAACATCTTTATGCGCCTTGATTGCTCTTATCATATTACCCGTTGAAAAATCCCATAATTTTATATAATTATCATCACCTCCACTTATTAAATATTTACCGTCAGGACTAAATGCAACACTTTCTACTGAACCTTCATGAGCTTCTATTTTATATAACAAACTTCGATTACTCATATCCCATACCTTAATTAATCTGTCTGTTCCCGCACTAACCATGTATTTTCCCCCAGGACTATATGTCAAACAATTTACAATGCCATTGTGCGCAGTAAACTTTTGTATAACTATTTCTTCTTGTGAATAAGAATTGATAAGAATAAACTGAAATAATAAAAGCCAAAATAAGTTTTTCATCATAATTTCATTTTTGTAAAAATATAGATTTTTTTGATATTGCCTATATTGAAATTTTAAGCAAATTTATCTAAAAAATCTTTATTAAATAAATTTTATTACATTTACTCACTAATTTTTTTCAAAACCATTAATTTTTTAAATTATGAATACGGATTTAAATTTACCATTAATACAAGACGCTGACTTGAAAGATAAGATTGTACTTGTTAGAGTTGACCACAATGTCGTTAAAAAAGGAATTATTCATGACCCTTATCGTATTGATGCTACATTAGGAACTCTATACTACATTAATGCTAAAGGTGGAAAAATAATTCTAATGTCACACGTTGGAAGGCCTAAAGATAAAAAAACAGGAGAAATTAATATATCCGAAGATACTTCCGTGCAACCTATTGTTGATTATCTCCAAAATAAACTTCATGTGAAAATTTCTGTTCCAGAATTTTATGAACATGATAAAATGGGATATCTTGGAATTGAAACATCCATAAATCACATGATAAATGATTTAAAAAACAGTAAAATAGATGCAATATACTTGCCTAATACTAGATGGTTTAGAGGAGAAGAAGCAAAGGATGAAAGTAGCGAACGATTTGCTAATCAACTTGCAGGTTGTGCAGATATATACGTGAATGATGCTTTTGGTTCTTGGCAAGCTCATGCTTCTACTACTAAAATTGTAAAATACTTGCCTTCTTACGCAGGTTTTCTTATGCAAAAAGAAATTATTAATCTTAATAGAATATTCTCCCCTGAAAGACCTTTTATTGCTGTTGTTGCTGGTTCTAAATTTGATACTAAAATAGAATCTCTTAATGCTCTCCTTAAAACAGCTGATTACCTTGTGCTTGGTGGCGTAATTTACAATGCTTACCTTTGTGCTAAATATGGATTTAAAATAGAAGGCATTACTGATGAAGACCTTGAATCCGCAAAACAATTTGTTGAATTCTCTAAACAATATCCTAATAAACTTATAGAACTTGATTACATTGTTGAATCAGACGTCTTAGAAGGTAAATTAGAAGGCAAAAACCGTGTCTTAAATATACATGAAATAGAAAAAGGGCGAAAACTAAACTATGTCCTTGATGTTTCTGCTAAATCTTTTGCACAAGAAAACGTTCAAACTATTTTTCATTCTGCAAAAACCATTTTTGTTAATGCAGTAATGGGATACACTCCTTTCTTTAATGAAGGAACAATTGCTTTAGATGAACTTATCGACGAAAATAGGGAAGCCGTAAAATTATACGGAGGAGGTGATACAATGCAAGAACTGAAAAGATTATTGCCAGGTCTTTATATTGTTGCCTTAGATAATCCTAAATACTATATTTTTACAGGCGGAGGTGCTGTGCTTAAAGCTATTCAGGAAAACACAATATATGGCATGGAGCCTGTTAAAGTTTTAAAAGATACATATACTCAAAAACTAAATTAATAATTTATTGATATAATCAAGAAACATGATTAAATAGCTATTCTTTTATGCTTTCAAAAAAAACACGATACGCTTTATTAGCTCTTATCAAATTAGGCAGAGAGTATGGAAAAGGACCTATACAAATAAAAGAAATTTCGAAAACAGAAATTATTCCTAGAAAGTTTTTAGAGAGCATTCTTCTTGATTTGAAAAAATTAGGATATGTTGACAGTAAAATAGGTAAAACAGGAGGATATTTCCTTATTAAATCTCCTGATGAAGTTAAAATGTCTGAAATAATTCGTTTCTTTGAAGGCGCTTTAGCCTTAGTCCCTTGCGTATCTGAAAAATATTATCATCCATGCGAGCATATAAAAGACGAAGTAAATTGCAAAATAAGAAAAGTATTTAAAGAAATTCGAGAAATAAATTTTGAATACTTTAAAAATATCAGATTAAAAGACCTCATGTAAAGGGACTTCTAAAAACAATATCTTAAAATTAATATCAGTAAATTAAATTTATTTATGATGCTATTAATGATAAATTATTTTTTTTTTAAAAAAAAGTTATCTTTGCACTTCATTTTATATTAAATAAAAATAATATTAAAAAAATATAATACATTATGGCTAAAACTGAAAAAGACGAGATGTTTAATAGTGAAGAAGTAGAAGTAAACAATAATTCCAAATTCGATTTTGAGGAAACTGTTGACAAAACAGAAGATTTTGTAATGAAGAACAAAAAGATAATTGCATACATTGTTGGAGCTATTATTATTGTTGTTATGGGAATATTCTTGTTTTTAAAAGTATATATCCCTGGAAAAGAAACAGAAGCTCAAAATCAAATGTTTGTTGCTGAAAAATATTTCGAGAAAGAAGACTTTAACAAAGCCCTTAATGGAGATGGAAATTATCCTGGTTTCTTAAAAATAATTGATGATTATAGTTTTACAAAATCTTCTAATATTGCAAAATATTATGCAGGTATATGCAATTTAAAATTAGGAAAATTTGAACAAGCAATTCCACTTCTTGAAGGTTTTGATTCAGATGATATGATCGTAGCTCCTATGGCAATTGGTGCAATTGGTGACGCTTATATGGAATTAGGAAAAACAGAAGAAGGCATTAAGTATTATTTAAAAGCAGCGGAAAAAAATGAAAACAATTTTTCTTCTCCAATGTTTTTACTAAAAGCAGCTTTTGCTTACGAAGATTTAAACAAATACAAAGAAGCATTAGATACTTACGAACTAATAAGAACAAAACATTTTCGATCTCAAGAAGGACGAGAAGTTGAAAAATATATAGCAAGAGTTAAAGTTTTAATGGAAAATAAATAATGTCAACCAATTTTAATCCAAGTATAAACACAGAAATAGAAGCCCTTCCCTCAATTGAATTCGCTAAAATAGGAATTGTTGTTTCTGAATGGTATTATGATGAAATCAACTCTAAAATGCTTCAAGGAGCTGTTGAAGTTTTAAAAGCAAAAGGAGTTAAAGATGATAACATTATAATAAAGAAAGTTCCAGGTAGTTTTGAATTACCTTTAGGTGCTCTTAAGTTTATAGAGTTTAACACTAATGTTAATGCTGTAATTTGTATTGGTTGCGTAATCAAAGGTGATACAAAACATAATGAATACATCTCACAAGCTGTAGCAAATGAAATAGGACGGTTAAATACTGATTATTCTATTCCAATTATATTTGGAGTATTAACTACTGAAAATTTACAGCAAGCCGTAGATAGGGCAGGGGGGAAGCATGGAAATAAAGGTGTGGACTCTGCTATTGCTGCCATTAAAATGATTGACTTACAAGCATCGTTTGCTAGCAATTATAATAATACCCCTTCATAAGTTTAAATGATTAAAGATAAAAATCAATTCAGGATAGTTTTTATGGGAACTCCTGAATTTGCTCTAACTTCTTTACAATATTTAATAGATTCGCAATATAATGTGGTTGCAATTGTTACTGTGCCCGATAAACCAGCTGGTAGAGGTTTGAAAATAATTGAATCCCCAATTAAAAAGTATGCAAAAGAAAACAATATAGAATGCTTACAGCCCGAAAAACTTAAAGCAGATGATTTTGTTCAAACTCTTACTAATTTATCTGCAGACTTATTTGTTGTTGTTGCATTTAGAATGTTGCCAGAAACTGTTTGGTCTATTCCAAAGTATGGAACTATAAATTTGCATGCATCACTTCTTCCTCAATATAGAGGTGCTGCTCCAATTAATCATGCTATAATAAATGGAGAGAAGATAACAGGAGTTACTACTTTCTTTATTAATAAAGAAATTGATAAAGGTAATATTATTGATTTTGAAAAAATAGAAATTACTGAAACAGATGATGCAGAAACACTACATGATAAATTGGCAATTACTGGTGCTGCTTTATTATTGAAAACGATTGATAATATTAGAAATGGGAATATAACAGAGTTAAAACAGGACAACATAATCACAAAAGATTTAAAAATAGCTCCTAAAATTCATAAAACAGATTGTGCAATTGACTTTAATAAAGATATTAATGTTGTTTATAACTTTATTAGAGGTTTAAGTCCATATCCAGGGGCATATTCTAATATATATAGAGAAAATAAAGAGCCTTTATTTATTAAAATATATAAAACTAAAATTAATAACAATTATTCGGGCGAATGTATTCCTGGAAATATTATTTCAGATAACAAATCATTCCTTTATATTTCTTCTAAAAATGGGTGGCTTGAAATTTTAGAACTACAAATTGCCTCAAAAAAGAAAATGAATATTAAAGAATTTTTTAATGGAAATAAAATTGATGAAAATTCTTACTGTTTTAATCTCGAAATATAATGAAAAAAAGAGCAAAAACACCCTAAAACACCCTAGGTTATTAACAAAACTAAGAATTTATTAACAAATACGTAAAAATATTAAAAAATATTTGCATTGTAAATACTTTTTAATTTATATTTGCCTTTAAGTAATATTATTTATTAATTATTTAAAACAAAAAAAATGAATAAAGCTGAATTAATTGATGCTATTGCAGCTGAATCTAAGCTTACTAAAGCTGACTCAAGAAAAGCTCTTGACGCTTTTATTTCTTCTACATCTAAAGCTTTAAAAGCTGGAGATAAAATTTCTTTAGTTGGTTTTGGTTCTTTTGGTGTTACTGAAAGAAGCGAAAGAAACGGTAGAAACCCTCAAACAGGTAAAGTTATCGTTATTCCTGCTAAAAAAGTTGTAAGATTTAAAGCTGGTTCAGAATTAACAGGATCTGTTAATGTAAAAGTTGCTCCTGCTAAAAAAGGTAAGAAATAATTTATTATTTTTTGTCTTAAGAAAAGAGGTTTGCTTTATTTAAGTGAACCTCTTTTTTTTTATTAAATAATTTTACTATTCCAAAGCCTGCATCATAAAGCGTATATGATAAATACAGCAGGTCTTTTGTTGAAATCAATATTTATATCTTTCCAACATTTTATGGTTTTTGTTTTTATATATTGTTGAGGCGAATTGATGTCTATTGCAATGCATAGATAAGTATTGAGATTGCACGTTGATAAAATGTCCTTTATTAAAGAGTTATTTCTGTAAGGAGCTTCTATAAATATCTGTGTTTGATTTAACTTTGAGGATTGACTTTCTAATGATTTAATTTTCGATACTCTTTCAAAAGGCTTTATAGGCAAGTAGCCATGAAAACAAAAACTTTGACCATTAAAACCAGAACCTGCAAGAGCTAAGAATAAAGAAGAAGGACCAATAAGAGGATTCACTTCTATATTCTTATTATGAGCAGCAGCAACAATTATAGACCCAGGATCAGCAATGCAAGGCATTCCAGCATCTGACATTAATGCAACATCTTTTCCTTCTATAATATCTTTTAAATAATCTTCTGTCTTAACATCTTTTGAATGCTCATTTAAAATAAGGAAGTTTACTTCTTCAAAATCGTGAGGATATTTTATTTTTTTTAAGAATCGCCTTGCGGTGCGGATATCTTCAACAATAAATGTTTTAATATCAAAAATAACAACCCTATTTACAGCAGGAAATACGCTATCATATTCATCAATACCTAAAAAGGAGGGAACTAAGTATAAACAGGCCATATGAAATTATTTATTTTAAGCAAAATACAAATATATTGCAAATAATGAAAAGTAGAAATATTGTAGCGAAAACAAACTAAAATATTATTCTATGTAAGGTTTCTTTTTAATTATAAGTGCAATATAAAACTAATACCAATAAACCAACTAATAATAATCATTCACAAAATCTATTGTTTTCATATACTTTTTTGGTTTATTCTTGTGAAAATGGAAATAAGTATTCGAAATTTTATTTAATAAACCATTTTCATCATAAAAATACTCGTAAAAAGACTCATTACTAACAACTCCTTTATAAAAATAAGTCTTGTCCATTTTCAAAAAGCGTTCGCTATTAAAATAATATTTATATTCTTCGCAATATTTGTTGCTATAATAAATCTTAAAATACAAATGAGTAGAGTCAAGATATAAAGAATCTCTAATTTTATTATCCCGAGTATATGTCTTGATTTGTTGTAAAATACTATCAGCATTATATATTGTTAAAACCTTATAAACTGATTCATCATTCTTATTATTTGTTTCTTCTAAATACAAAGTATAGAAAGTTCCATCGGCATTACTTATTAGATTTTTGCAGATATTTTGTTTTTCTATGCTGCTTGATTTTGTATCAATGCCCAATGGATTACAATCAAATAAAGTTTCTTTAATTATTTTTCCATTCTTATTATATTTTGTAATCTTTTCATTTTGACCTTGTGCATTGTAAGTATAAACATAATAATTCTCTAAAACAGAATCTCGCTTACATTTTTTATAATATCTTTTCCATTGCAATTTTTTGTCTATCGTTAAACTATTATAATGATTCAAACTATTATTAAGATAATAATAACTTATAATTCTATTTTGCTCATCTAGCTTCGAAGAATAAATACTTGTTTGTTTTCCTTTTTTATTCTTTGAATAGCTTATACTTGTACTTGTTTTTGGAAAAGTTCTTTTCCAAAAACTAATCATTGCGGTATCTCCATTATCATATAGTTTTACTTCTTTTCCTGTTTGAGTTATTGTATCAAACTCGCTACTGTACGTTTGAACACTTTTAAATTCATTGCTGTATTTACAAATAGAATTTATTTCAGGCCCAAAAATATATTCTTCCATTGTTAACTTTGGATAATATTTAGTTTTATACATTCTTTTTAAGAGCCCATTTTTATCAAAATGATTAATTTGAATAAGTTGTCTGTTTTTTTTATCATTATATGTTATATACTCTATGCGAGTATTTATCCCTTTAAATAGCGTATCATATCTATTATTATAAAGACCTGTGTTAAACTTAAAATTTTTATAAAAATCACCATTAAAATACTCATTATTATCTGTAAAAAAAAACAAAAAACGACGATCATTGTATGAATTATTTAATTTCATATCTGTCTGAATATACTTATAAGTACATTGTTTAAAAAACTCATCAATAATAAGTTTTTGTGATTTAACATTCACATATTGAATTGTTAATAAAATGAAAATTAAAATAAATTGCTTTTTCATAAACTTTATTTTTGTAATTAATATCACAAAAATAAACAAAATATAAACAGTTGTGATAAAAATAAATAATATTTATTTTCTGAAATACTGCGAAAAGCAAATAAGTCCGGCATAAAGTTGTATTAATCTGTTTTTTGTAAAATACTAACTGTAAATATAATGTGTGAGTTGTTAAAACAACTTAATACATCATATAGAGGGCATTAAAACCCAAATTGTCCATTATAAATTTAAAAATATCAATTTGCTTGTTATAAATTATTGGTAAATTCTAATTTTTATAATCAATATAAAAAGGAAGTTTTTCTTTTTAGTCAATAATGACTTTTAAATATGAGGAGTTAGTAACTTCTTTTGGTTTAACCCAAATCAATTTTTGATATAGAGCACATATAAAGCACATATACAGTACATATAGAGCACATATAGAGCACTTTAACCTCGCTTTTACTCTGTATAATCAACCTTTAACCTGCATTTTATGCTAATAATCAAATGATTAACCGTCTAAATTAAATATTGTTCATTTTTTTTTGTTATCTCAAAAAATAGCATTTTTATCACAATCCCCCAAATCAAAATTCCATTTATTCTTCGATAATTTTATTAAGATATTGCCCTAGTATTGATTTATTGCAATAAAGCATATTAAAAAATGCCTCTTTTTATTTTAAATTTAAAGACAATATTAAAATTATATTTAAATATACATTATGAAATGCAAACTTGGTTTATTCCCCCACAATAAAATTTTAATTCAATGATAAAAAGCTTATATTTGCATTCACTTAATACTAATTGTAAATAGTTGATGATAATACAGTAAAAAACAATTTTTGTAAAATTATTAATGAATATTCATTATGAATACAGTAAAAATAGAAGTATATAAAAAAGGGCAAGAGGTAATTGTTTATCAATTAATAAAAAGAGTATATGACGAGTTTGTATCTTTTGATTATTCCGATGAAGGTAACCAATTCTTTTATGATTGGATACAACCTTCCAAAATTGCATCAAGACAAGAAAATCAAGTTAATATATTGCTTGCATTTGTGAATATTGAATTAGTTGGGATGATTGAGATTAGAGACAACAAAAATATTTCTTTACTTTTTGTAGATAAAATATTTCAAGGACAAGGTATTGCTAAAAAACTTTTTAAAAAAGCATTAAAAAATTGCATAAAAAGAGACCCTAAACTTGATAAATTTTATGTTCATGCATTTCCTTATTCCACAGAAATTTACAAGAAACTAGGATTTAAGGAAACAGATATAATGCAAGAACAATTTGGAATAAAATATTTGCCAATGGAAATTGACATTATTTAAAAACATAAAAAGACAAATAAAATTCCCCATTGTTTATATTTACTGAAATTTTCTTATTGTATACATGGACAATAATTATTTTAGTGTTTTTATATTTGTGGTAATTTTTTATTTATTTTTGAAGTTGGATTTTTATGAAAAAGGTAAATAAAAATGATATTTTACTTGTTTTTGTTAGCTTGTTGTTAGGCATTTCAATAGGTGCAGCAACGCTATGGTCTTATTACAATAAAAGTGAAGAAAACTATTTAAGTTTGTTTCATTATTATAGAATGATTGGGAGAATAGCAGATAATATTAATGCTAAATACATTGAAAATCATGATAATATAAATTCTTTAAATGCAAATCATAAAAAAAAATTAAAAAAAATTGACAAAAAAGAAATTATAGATAGTTTGATTCTAATAAAAAGAAATACTGCTGCTGATTCTATATTTTATGATAGTATTGGTTCTTATGACGAGGAGATGTATGTAGATAAAAATTATGATGATGATTATAATCAACAAAATGATAATGATAGCGTTAGAAAAATTGCATCAAATGTTGATGATATGGTTGTTTTGAAAGATGTTATGATTTATGAAAAAACGTTGGAAATAAAGGGATTGAATATTCAAAAGGAAATAGAAAACTTGAAAATCGAATCATTGGTTTCAGGGAATTCAAATAACAAAAACCCAGTAATTTCCATAAAAATCGAATTTTGGGTCTCTCCTATAAATTATAAAGGATATAAAATGTCAAGAAAAAAAATAGTTCTTTTTGGCATAAAAGATTTTGAAAATATTAGTGTAAAGAAATTAAACCAAAAATACTTTATACAAATACACAAACAATATTTTTATTTAGAATATACAGATGATTACAAAAAGCTAATCCCAGAGAATGACGAGAAAAAAATAAAAGAGTTAGATGAAATAATTTAGGACAAACCAAATTACACTAAAATAAAACTAGAAAATAAAATGCAAGATGTTAAATTTTTTAAATATCATGGTACTGGAAATGACTTTATACTTATTGATAATAGAAACAGCTTAATAAAAATAACCGAAAAAGAAGTGCGTTTTTTATGCAACAGGCATTTAGGTATAGGCGCAGATGGCTTTATTATCTTAGAAAATAGCTCTGATTATGATTTTAAGATGAGGTATTTTAACTCTGATGGTAAAGAGGCTACAATGTGTGGTAATGGTGCTCGTTGTATTATATCATTTGCCTTTGATATTGGTATAGTTAAATCAAATTATTTGTTTGAAGCTATTGACGGTTTACATGAAGCAAGTATTGTTACGTCAATTAATAATATAAAAGAGATTTGCTTAAAGATGCAAGATGTTAAAGAAATTAATTTAGTAGGCAAAAATTATTTATTAAATACTGGATCTCCTCATTTGGTAGTTTTTAACGAAGATATTGAAGAAATTAATGTTAATAGTGAAGGGAGTAAATTGAGAAACAGTGCAATGTTTAAGCAAAATGGAGTTAATGTAAATTTCGTCAAAGAGCAAGGACGTAAGCTATATGTAAGAACATTTGAAAGAGGAGTGGAAGCCGAAACATTATCTTGTGGAACTGGTGTTGTTGCATCAGTTATAGCTTTTCACAAAAAACATGGTGTAAGTGATGGTGAATATTCAACGCATATCAAAACTTTTGGAGGCAATCTTAATGTTAGATTTTATTCAGTTGAATCTAAATATCAAAATATATTCTTATCAGGAGATACAACATTTGTGTTTTCAGGATTGATCAGCTTATAAATATTTATTAAATTATTAATAAATAAGGAAATGAAATGAAACCTTGTATAATATAATGCGTAAAAGATTTACATAGTAATATTATTTTTTAAGAATTTTTTATGAATAATATTTTTTCAATAATAAAAGGTACAGGGAGTTATATTCCATCTCGTAATATTGCAAATGAGGATTTTATTAATAATAAGTTCTTTTTTTCAGATGGGAGGCAATATGATACTCCTATTACTGAGATTATAGAAAACTTTCATGATATAACCGCAATAAAAGAAAGACGTTATGTATCTGAAAATATAAATAATTCGGATATTGCATATTTTGCCGCAAAAAATGCTTTAGAAACATCAGGAGTTGACAAAGAAACTTTAGATTATATAATTGTTGCTCATAATTTTGGAGACATCAATTCTGAAAGAAATAAGATTGAATTAGTGCCATGTTTAGCATCAAAAGTAAAATCAAAATTAGGAATAAATAATCCTTACACCGTAGCTTATGATATTACATTTGGCTGTCCTGGTTGGGTTCTAGGTCTTATTCAAGGAAATTATTATATAAAATCAGGAGATGCTAAAAGAGTATTAGTTATTGGAGCAGAAACAATGTCTAGAGTATTAGATCCTCATGATAGAGATTCAATGATATTTGGAGATGGCGCAGCAGCCGTAATTTTAGAAGGGATAAAATCAGACGAACCTATAGGCATAATAACACATTCTATGAGAACAGATTCAAATGAATGTAATAATATGATTTGGATGGGCTATTCTTATAATCCCGATTACCCTAGAGATAAATTGTTTGTAAAAATGAATGGGAAACGCGTTTATCAATATGCAATAACACATGTCCCTATTGCTTTGTATGAATGTATAAGAAAAGCTGGTTTAAATTTTTCAGATATTAAAAAGTTATTAATACATCAGTCTAATGCGAAAATGGATAAAGCAATATTAGAAAGATTATGTAAGTTATTTTTTGAAAGCAATATTCCTAAAGATATAATGCCAATGATTATTTCCAAATTAGGCAATAGCTCTGTTGCAACTGTACCAACACTTCTAGATTTAATCATGAAAGGAGAACTAGAAAACCATTCCATAAATTCAGGCGATCATATTGTTTTAGCTTCCGTTGGTGTTGGAATGAGCATAAACGCTATTATTTATAAAATGCCTTAAGTTTTTCTTACAAGACTACTCCGTTGACTTATTACAATTCCCTTATTATAGCAAATCTATCTTTGTTACTAATGTCTTTTAATATTTCTATATCAAGATTGTATTTTTGAGACAGTGAGGTTAATTGAGATGCTTTTACTTCATTTATTTCAAAATATAAAACCGCATTTGGGTTTGCATATTTTTTAAAGAACTGTATTATTTTATTGTAGAATACAAGAGGGTCATCATCCTGAACAAATAATGCAATGTGAGGTTCATGTAGAATAACATTTTTATTCATGTTTTTTTTTTCTGACATTGTTACATAAGGAGGATTGCTAACAAATATATCAAATGTTTTTTTTAAATTAGTTTTTAGGCTTAGGATGTCATCATTTATAATGTTTATTTGAGTATTGTTTAATTTAGCATTTTGTTCTGCTATTTTTAATGCATCAATAGATATATCAATAGCGTCTACAGTTGCGTGTGGAATATTTTTTTTCAATGCAATAGCAATACATCCACTGCCAGTGCAAATATCGATAATGTTGTTTATCGTTTTGTTATTGTTTTGTTGTATAATAATTTGCGTTAACTGTTCAGTTTCAGGACGTGGTATTAGTACATTATTATCTATTTTTATTTTTAGGTCTAAGAAGTATGTATGTCCTAGTATGTATTGATAAGGTTTGTGTTGTAATAATTCGTTGATAGATTTTCTAAATCTAAGGTATTCAGATTCAGTTATTCTCATTTCGGGTTCAGAAATTATTTTATAAGCATCTATATTTAGATATTCTTTTACAAATATTTTGAAAAGTGAATTTGCTTCGTTAGAGCTGTATATTTCCTCTATCTTTTGATTAAAATGTGTTTTAAGTTTGGCTAATGTGTTTACAATAATCATTATTTTTATTTAATTTAGAATTGAATTAATCAATAACAAAGTAGATTCCGATAGAGTTTATAATGTTAAATATTGGTTGTTGTTTTGTTTCGCCATCTGTATTATTTACATAATCAATAATACTACTTTTTAATCCTCTATATTTATTGAATACCGGTTCTGCATAAACACCTTCGCAATTTAAGTTTAATATTATTAATTTTGTTATTTTGTATTTAATATTTAATCCAACGCTACCCGTTAATGCAAATATATCCTTCGCTTCAATTAACTCTGCAGAGTTACTATTGTTAATAAATATATCCATGTCGGGGGTTTTATATTTTAGAAACCCGACAAGTCCAGTAATATCAAAAATCCATTTATTTTTACTAACTTTGGCATAAGCTCCAGCCATAAAACCTCCTGAATACCAATTTGTGCGAAAATTAATATCAGTTAAGTTATTTTTAGTATTAATAAATGGATTATTTGAAAAGCTTTCGATTAGTTTTTTTTTCTCTATATCATTGTACGCCCACATAAATCGACATGTATAACCAGCATTACGAGTCATATCGTATCCAAAGTTTATTTTATACGACCGTCCTATTTTTGCATATCCTGCTAAGCTTTTTTCTGCATCTTTATTCCCAAATAAACCATAAGGTATACTAACACCATAAGAAGCTCCTATGAATCCTTCCCTAAAATCGTCATAATCGTCTTGATATTTATCTTCAAATTTAATATCAGGATCTTGAGCAAATATATTTATATAAAAAAAAGATAAGAGAAAAAACAACCAATACCTAGTCATTTTATCTTCTTAGAGATTGTCTTAGCATATTAGGCATACTTCTTGGTTGATTTCTTGCTTCTTCATTAATATATTTATAACAATTTATATTATAAGCACTCCATTTGTCTTTAGCTTTGTAAAGAATAAGAATTACGTTAATGGGGTCGTTTTCATATTTTAGTAAGTAAGTGTATTTTATTAAAGATGCTGAAACTTCTTCTTTTTTTATTAGTTCATTCCCTGAATAATTTCCAGCTTCAGAGACAGATGCCTTAAAAAGATTTTTAATATTTGCTGTTTGCATTGAGTCACTTTGCATTTTTTTATTTGTTGATAACAAATAATCAACACCTGCTTCATAACCTTTACCTTCATATGTCTTGAAGAATTGATTAATAACATCGTTTGCTTCTTGAGCAAAACTAACATTGCAAAACATTGCAAATAAAATTGACAAGAGAATTACTTTTACTTTTTTCATGACTTTTTAACTTAAAATTTATTATTTAATAATTGTTTGTTACTTATTTTACAATCCTATATCTAGAGAAATTCGAATAATAGGATTTGTGTAAGGGCTTTCTAATGATTCATTCAAATTCCATAACCCCATAATATTGAATGAAGAATTTTTGCTTATTTTTTGCCTATATCCTCCTCCGACAAATAAGCTAGACACATTAGTCCTAATGTCATTCATATTAACAATAGATGGCATATTTAATACTTCATATTCAACATGAGCAAATAGATAATCACTGATATTATATCTACCAAAAATTGAGCCACCATAAACATTAAAACTATAATTATAATCTCTGTAATTAATATACTGGTATTTGGCTCCAATACCAATACTAAATTTTTCAGTTACTTTATACCCAACTATTGGAGACACATCTATTATTGTTACATTTCCAAACTGCAAGCCCAAATTTCCTCCTAAAAATATATTTTCTTTTTTTAATTTGTTACCATTCTCTATATTTTGAGCTATTAACAAATTGAATTGCAATATAAATATCAAAACTAAAAAAGAAATTAATTTCATAATAATATTTTTTAACAGCCCAAAATTAAAAAAAAATAATTATTTTCGTTCCTTTAAATTTAAAAATATAGTATTAATAACTGAAATAAATAAATTTTATTATGAATAAGACAGCATATATATTTCCAGGTCAAGGGGCACAATTTGTAGGTATGGGAAAAGATCTATACAATAATTTCTCTATTGCTAAAGAAATATTTGAAGAAGCAAATAATATTTTAGGTTTTCGTATTACAGATCTTATTTTTAATGGTACGGAAGAAGATTTAAGACAAACAAAAGTAACACAACCTGCAATATTTATTCATTCCTATGTATATACAAAAGTATTGGGAGAAAAATTTAATCCAGAAATGTTAGCAGGCCATTCTTTGGGAGAATTTTCAGCCTTAACAGCAGGGAAATCCTTATCATTTAAAGATGGACTTATATTGGTTTCGAAAAGAGCTTTAGCGATGCAAGCAGCATGTGAAATTAGACCAGGAACAATGGCTGCAGTAATGGGAATTGAAGATAGTAAGGTTGAGGAAATATGCTTACAAGTAGGAGATGTTGTAGTTCCAGCAAATTATAATTGTCAAGGTCAATTGGTAATTTCAGGAAGTGTTGAAGCTATAGATAAAGCTTGTGAATTATTGAAAAATGCAGGAGCCAAAAGAGCTTTAGTTTTAAAAGTTGGAGGAGCTTTTCATTCTCCTCTAATGCAACCTGCTGCAGAAGAATTAGCAAAGGCAATTAATAATACAGAATTTAAACAACCAATGTGTCCTATTTATCAAAATGTTAATGCTCTGCCATCAATTGACCCAACTAAAATAAAAGAAAATTTAATAGCACAATTAACATCTCCTGTTAGATGGACTCAAACTATTATAAATATGACAAAAGATGGTGCTTCAAAATATGTAGAAGCTGGACCAGGTAACGTATTACAAGGACTAGTAAAGAAAGTGTCTCCTGAAGTTGAAACACTACATGCCCAATCATTAATAGGTTAAAAAAATAAAACTTCTGATTATTATCATTTAAATATAAAATGACAATAATTATTTTTTAATTTATTTATAAAAAAAAGATAGCGTTTATTACATTATTTTTACATTTGCAGTTAATTATTAATATTAAAAAAAGAAAATTATAAAGATTATGGATCTTACAAAAGTTTTATCTATAAGTGGATACAGTGGTTTGTTCTCATTAATTGGACAAACAAAAAATGGCGTTATTGTTGAATCTTTAGATGATAAGAAAAGGTTTCCTGTCTATGCTTCAAAAAAAATAAGTGTACTGGAAGACATTGCAATTTATACAAATGACGACATGATTCCTTTAAAAGATGTTATAAAAAAAATATTTGATAAAGAAAATGGAAATTTTATAAATATAAACATTGACAAAGAAACAGAAAAAATAAAAGCTTATTTTGAAGAAATATTACCAGATTATGATAAAACTAAAGTTTATACCTCTGATATCAAGAAAATAATTAAATGGTATAACCTAATGCATAAGCATAATTTGTTAAATTTCGAAGAAAAAATAGAAACTGAACCAATAACTGAAAGTTCAGAAAACAGTGAAGTTATTGATGTTAAAACTACAAAAAAAGAAACAAAAAAACCTGCAAAAGAAAAATTAGATGCAGAAAAAAAAGATAGCGTAGAAGAAACTAAAAAGAAAAAAACTGCAAAAAAAACTACAAAAGACCAATTAAGCTTAGATTTAGGTACTTTAACAACAGAAGAACAAGAAGAAATAAAACCAAAAAGAAAATCAAAGAAGAAAGAAGAAGAATAAAAATGTATAAGTTTATAATAAGACCTCTTTTGTTTTTATTAAGTCCTGAAAACATTCACCACCTTGTAGTTTATGTTTTAAGAAACTTACAAAAATGTAATGGCGTATCAAAAATGATACGCTATTTTTTTAATTACGAACATATCTATTTAGAAAGAGAAATATGGGGATTGAAATTCAAAAACCCAATAGGTTTTGCGGCTGGATTTGATAAAAAAGCTGAGATTTTTAATATTTTAGGAGATTTTGGTTTTTCTCATATTGAAGTAGGCACAATTACACCAGAAGCTCAGTCTGGAAATCCAAAGCCACGATTATTTAGAGTAAAAAAAGACAAAGCGCTTATAAATAGAATGGGATTTAATAATATAGGAATAAAAAAAACAATAAGAAATTTAGAGAAATTAAAACCTAATGTAATTATAGGAATAAATATTGGAAAAAACACATCGACTCCTAACGAAGAAGCTATTAATGATTATAAACGTTGTTTTTCAGAACTATTTGACTATGGAGATTATTTCACAATAAACGTAAGTTGCCCTAATGTTAAAGATTTGAATAAACTTCAGGATAAGAGCTATCTTTTAAATTTATTGAATGAATTACAATTAATCAATAACTCTAAAAACAAGAGGAAACCTATTCTGTTAAAAATTTCGCCTGATTTAAACATAGAACAAATAGACGAAATCATCGAAATAGTTCAATTAACAAATATTGACGGAATTGTAGCAACTAATACATCATCACAAAGATATAATTTAACAACAGATAAACAGATTATAGAAAATACAGGTAATGGAGGTTTAAGCGGTTTGCCTCTTAGAGAGAGGTCAACAGAGGTTATATCTTATATAGCAAAAAAAACTGATTACAAACTTCCAATTATAGGTGTTGGGGGTATCTTTGATTATAAGGACGCTATAGAAAAAGTTAAAGCAGGAGCATGGCTTATTCAATTATATACAGGATATATATACGAAGGACCTTGGGTTGTTAAGCAAATAAATAAAGAGTTATTAAAGAATAAAGTTTACGATAATTAATATCTTTATTTTACCACATTGTACCTCTACTACCACTTCCTCTTGCTCTTAATCTATGAGCTGAATTTTTTCGTTTTTTAATTGATTTTGAAAACCTTTTATTTCGGTCTCCATACTGCTTGTATGTACTCTTACTAGGATTAAAAATTCCCCGTGATGATTTTGTTTTATTTTTAGGATGTTTCCCATTACTAAATATAGCACATGATGTAAGACTTAAAAATAACCCAAATAAGAAAACTAATAGTAACGTTTTTTTCATAAATTTAAACTTTTGCTAACAGAAAAAGAGATAATACATAAAAAACAAAATATTAATTATCAAAGTCTTGCATGTTTTGTGTTTTCAATAACAATATAAATTTGTTCCCAAAAATAAAAAAATATTTTCAAGGAATCAAAAATAATATTTTTTTTTGAATATAGGTACTAAAAAAGAACTTGTTAATATTTAAAATAAATTTAATAATTAAGATAAAACAAGAATATTAATGTTTTTTAATTAAAAACGCTCTTGTTATTTTATCAACTTTATGTCTATATACTTTGAATTTAGTAACCGAAGTGTTCCCATATAATCAATTTTAAACTCAAGTAAATCTCCCACTTTATATTTGTTTTTATTAGAACCTAAATCCATAACAATCATATCTGAACTAGCTCCAACAACACAGATATTACTATCTATAGGTATTATATGTTTTACATCAACATCTAATAAACCTAATTCTATAATTGCACGAAAAGTAGTGTCTCCTATTTTATCTGAATCAAACTCTGGAGAATGTCCATCAACATTATGTCCTATTTGACCTGTAGGAATAACATGTTTCTCATTTAGTTCAATTATTTCGGCATATAGTTTAAATGTATCACTATGCATCTTTTTTAAAGTACTATTATGATATACATCAGTTCCAAGAAACAATGATTCCCCAACTCTAAAGTGATTAACTCCTTTTGGTAATAGTTTCTGAAAAATTAAAGGAATAGTAACAGATGAACCTCCAGAAACCATTGGTATTTTTTTATTAAATTTTTCTTCTACTAATTGTTTATATAAACTTAACTGTATTAACTTATCATGATTAGGTAAAACACCATATAAACAAGAAAGATTTGTGCCAATTCCCACAACTTCAATATTCGGGAGATTAAAAACATTATAATAAAAATCAACAAATTCTTCTCTTAAAACACCCTCTCTTAGTTCTCCTAATTCGATTAGTATAATTATTTTATGTTTTTTTGACTGTCTAACAGCTTCATTTGATAAAAGTTTTATATTTTTAAATTCAGTATTAACACTTATATCTGCATATTGAATTACTTTTTCAATATTTCTACTAGATGGTAGCTTTATAAAAATAGTTTCTATATTAGGATTAATTGATTTTATCATTTTTAGGTTCATAATTCGGGAGTCACAAATTTGTTTTACTCCTAAATTAACCACTTCTGCTAATAAACTTTTGTTCCCACACAAAAGTTTTGTAACAATAGACCACTGAATATTATTTTTTTTAAATAAATTATCAAGGTATTTATAATTATGTTGTAATTTTTTTGTATCAAAAGTGATGTAAGCCATTATTATTTTTGTTTGTAACGCATTTCTATATATTTACTATTAAAGCCGTATTTCTCATAAAGAAATCTCGCAGGGTTATCAGGCTCAACATGTAAAGCAATATCCCCCTTAGTAATTTTAATTGTCTCTTGCATTAACATTTTCCCAATACCCTTTCCTCTATAATCAGCATGGGTTGCAATATACACCAGAATATTTTCAGGAATATATTTTTCCATTCCAGTTTCATTTACAATAACTGCTCCTATTATTTTATCATTATCTTTTGCAGTAATAATAAAACCTCCATCTTTATCATTTTCTTTTAATGAATAGTTTAAACATTTTTCAATGTCACTCCTAGGATCCCCGTATTTTTCTAGGTGTTTAAAAAGAAAATCTAATATTTCATTTTTTTGTTCTATAGAGGGTTTATTTGTGTGGTCAAAAATTTTAAGATTTGTCATAATTTGCAACAGTTTAATTATTAATAAAATATCTTTTGATAATTCAAAGATAATATAAGAAAATTAAAAAAGCAAATTTTTTTTATTGTTTACAACTCCATAAATTTACTAAATAGTTGCTGGATATACGCTTTCCCTTGTGTTATCGTTTTTTTAGTTACAGATGAGTCAATAGCATTATTTAGATAAAATTGGTTATTTTGAATATCTAATACAAATTCCATTTTATTGTTTTTCCAACCTAATCCAGAATTTATTTCAAAAAAGGCAAATTGAGGTGAATATTTATTAAACAAATCTTTGCTCCAATAAAAACCATCGTGTTTTATCCTTAATTGCTTTAATATAGTAACAGGCACATCTATTTGAGATGCAATTCTATCCACAACTATGCCTTTATATTCTTCTTTAATTGCACCTCCAATAATCAATAATGGTATTTTATGATATTCAAAAGAATAAAAAGAATGATTTTTAAATGTAGAATGACTATGATCAGCCATAAGAATAATCAATTTATTGTCATATAAATCTCGTTTTTTTAGATTATTAATGAATTCTGATAACGATTTATCTGCATAATATATTGAGTTTACATATTTTTTCTCATTATCTCCATAATTTATTACATTTTGCAATGGTTGGTCGTAAGGCGAATGACTGCTAAGTGTAAAAATCACATTAAAAGAAGGAGATTTTGATGTATTAATTACCTCAATAGCTTTGTTATACATATATTCATCATGCACTCCAAGTTTTCCACGCGGAATTGATTTAGAAAAATTGTCTTCTTGTATAATATTATCAAACCCATTATGGATAATAAAAGATTTAATATTTCCATAATCAAGGTCTCCACCAAAGATAAAAGAAGAAGAATAACCATTTTTTTTTAGATATTTATTTAAACTAGGTAAACCATTATACTTAGCAGGATGCTCACAAATGTTAGTGATAGGAAGTGCAGGAAATCCAGTGAGTAATGACGCAATCCCTTGTTGAGAACGATTACCGTTTGCATAAAAATTATTAAATAGGATGCCTTCTTTTGTTAACTTATCAAAGTTAGGAGTAATAATGGTATCTGCTCCTAAAGAATAGATACAATCAGCCGACCAACTTTCGAGAAGTATAAATATAATGTCAGGTTTTTTTGTTTTAAGAATATGTATAGTTGTATCCTTTGCTACATGATTTAATTCGTCTGTAATTTCTTTTGCAGCTTGATCTGACATAGTTTTAAAAGGATTTACAGTTAGATAGTTCTTATTAACAAAATAGTTCTTAAGCAATGACCAAGCTGGATTTATGGTAGCATTATTAATAACATTTTTATCAGAAAAAGTTGCCGCACTTTCTGAAATAGGTATTTGTCCCACTCCACCCCTAATGCCAATAGTAATAATAATTAAAGATGTAAAATAAAAAACTCCTAATTTAAATTTTGAGATTATTGACTTACAATTAAAAGTCAGTTTTAAAATATTTATTTTTTTATATATATAAACTAGCAAAATCCAAATCAAGAATAAAATAAATAACAAAAATAAAAATCTCCAAGTTTCAATAGAATTAAATACTTCTGAAGGATTTTGCACATAAACTAGAGCTTTAACATTAAGTTTTGTTTTCCACTCACTATATATAGCAGCATCAGCAATTGCAATTAAAGAATAAATAAAAGTTATCAAATAATAGTATGTATTGGAAATATTTTGGTATAGTTTATTAAGATTAAATATCAATAAAACCATAATAAATACAGGAAAAATAAGTATATATGATATTGTTGAAACATCTAGTCTTAAAGCATGCAATAAAACTTGAAAAACATTTACAATAAATCTATCGTAAATTAAAAAATCACCTAAATTATAAATAATAAAAAAAAGCCTATTAATGTTTATTAATAGGGAACAATATAAGAAGGACTTTATAGCATAATGTAAACAGAACCGCATTATATTTATTTAAAATTCTATCCCAATACTTACTTCTATAGCATTAAAATTAAGTTTAGAATCACTATAGTCAACATCAACATTTTTATAAGTAGCACTTTGTATTTTATAAGAATTATAAGAACCTCGCAAATTCAAATCAGAAGAACCATCAAAGTAATTACAACCAATAATTAGTGCGCGTTTTTTTGAAATAGCAGTTATCACATTAATTCCATAAACCCACCCCCATCCTGGATTATTATCAAAAGAGAAATCAGAATTAGCCATATCAATATCTTCATTTTCAATAAGCATTCTGTCTATGTTTCCATTTATTAATGATGGATTAATGTTATAAAAACCAAATACACCTCCTTGAAAACATATTTCAAAACGCTTGAAAGGAATTGTTATTGCTGGCATGACATTTCCTGCAAGAGAAACAAAAGGACCTAATAGTGGTCTATGGTTTTCTATATAATCAGGTAATCCTTTAACACTCATCCCTCCAATATAATATATTGCTCCAGTAAGATTTATTCCAAAATAATCATTAAATTGCAAAGGCATTGTGTAATAAAAAGGAGATACTGGCAAAGACAATTCCCCATCTTTAGGAAACAAATAACTTACTCCAACCGATTGCGAAAATGTGTTAACATTTATTGATATTATTATTATAATTGTTAGTATACTTTTATTCATAAATTAGTTTATTTCTTCAACTACTTTCCTTATTTTAGGTGTTGCATAAGTTTGTATTTTGCCATATTTATCTGAGTAAATAAAATAAGCTTCACACAAGTTGTTATTTTGTTTTATAAATTGAATTGCTTTATCCTTTCCCATAACCATAAATGCTGTTGCTAAAGCATCAGCTGTAGTGCAATTATCAGTAATAACCGAAACACTTAGCAATGAATGTTGCACAGGGTATCCCGTTTTTGGGTTAATAGTATGAGAGTATTTTACTCCATTTTTTTCTATATATTTTCTATAATTCCCAGAAGTAGCTAGAGCTTTGTCTTTCAATGGAATTTTATATTTAATTTGTTGTACCGCATCAGAACTATCCGCAGGCTTTTCTATTCCTACCATCCAATTTTTATTATCTTGTTTAAACCCTTTTGCACAAACTTCTCCTCCAACTTCAACTAAAAAATTATCAATACCTCTATTTTTTAAATATTCTGCAATAATATCAACTGTATATCCCTGAGCAATAGCATTAAAATCTATTTTTATATTTTTATATTTTTTAACAACTTTCCCATTTTCTATATTAATGTTTTTATAATTGATTAATTTCAAGAGACTATCCACTTTGGTTTGCTCAATTATCAAATTATAATCTTTATTTTGATAATTATTTTTAAACCCAAAACCCCACATTGCAACTAATGGACCAACAGTGATATCAAAAGCTCCATTTGTTAAACCTGATATTTTATTAGATTCATTAAATACTCGTATGAAATACTCGTTTAATTTGACATTGTTGTCATTATTGTTTATTTTACTGATAAGCGAATTCTGGTTATATATAGAAGCGGTAAGATCTATTTGCGATAGTATGGAATCAATTGTTTTATTTATTTCATCTTTAGTTGTATTTGCTCCTATAAAATACTTTACAGAAAATGTTGACCCCTGAGTAAAACCTTCATAAACAAAAACTTCTTCTTTATTGTTACATGAATATAAAACAATGAAAAATAATATTGAAAATATAGTAATTTTAATTTTCATAATTTATAATTAAATGTTTTTTCATTATTTTAAATACAAATTTAGCTCTAATGCGTTCCCTGAATAAATAAAGGATTATATAATAAAGCACTACGCCTGATATTGATAATAACCCAACATAGACCTCTGATTTAAAAAAAGCATTAGCCAAAATTAAAGTAAAAATAAAAAAGATAAAGGGTAACACATATCCATAAAGTACTGCAAGCATACCTTTAGACTGCTCATAATAAACATCAACATTATCACCAATAGCATAAGTATTTGACTCACCTTTTAAATCTATTTCAATAATTTTTTCTTTCATATCCGCTACCGTACACATTCCTTTTGCATGACATTCAGCACACGCAGACTTTGTTAATATATTAACAAATATTTTATCTCCCTCAATGTTTTCAACTATACCTGCATGGTATATATTTTCATTTTTCATATAAACTATTTATCAGTAAAATGGGTTTTAATGTGAGTCCCATCACAAAATGGGGACGTATTAGTTGCTCCACAACGACAAAGAAAAGTTTTATTCGTTTGTTTTATCAGATTCCCATTACTATCATAAATATTAACATCTCCATCAATGACAATTGGACCGTTTTTTGAAATTTTTATTTCAACAGGCTTATTTGTAATACTAATAGGGCTTGAACTATCATGTTTGTCTTCTAAATCTTTATTATGCTTATATGATAGAGCATCCGTAGGGCATAAATCCACAACTCGCATTATATCTTCTGTACTTGCTGCAAGCATGTCTATCCATGGACTTTCTGAAGGCTTGAAAACTTTTGGAAGATTAGTAAAACATTCTCCAGAATGAATACAGAAAACAGATTTCCAAAATACAGTAATTTCTCCATTAGTATATTTTTTGATTACAGACCTCATTATTTATCAAATTTTAGTTTAATTAAATCAATTTTATTCTTATTTACTTTTAAAATTGTAAAAATAAACTTTTCTATTATTATTTCTTCATTTTGAAAAGGAATTCTTCCTATACGATTTAAAATAAATCCTCCTATTGTTGTATATTCGTCTGTTTCAGGTATATTAAAACTATATTTTTCATTTAAATAATCTATTTCTATTCGGCTTGACAATACATATTCCATATCATTGATTTTCTTCTCTATAAATTTGTCATTATCATATTCATCATCAATTTCTCCAACAATTTTTTCAACAATATCCTCCAATGTTACCAATCCTGCTGTACCTCCAAATTCATCAACCACCACTGCAATACTTTTATTTTTACCGATTAATTCAGATAATAGTTTTTTAGCAGGCATGGTTTCTGGGATTATAAGAAGTGGTCTGATCATTTCTTTTAAACACTTATTATTTCCAAACATGTCATAAACATGCACAAATCCAATTATATTATCAATATTTTGAGAGTATATAACTATTCTAGAAAATCCGGTCTTTATTAGACTGTTTTTAATTACTTGAATATCACTATTTTCATCAACTGCAACTATTTCGGTACGAGGCACCATGCATTCCCTAACTTTTATATCATGAAACTCTATTGCATTTTGAAACATAGTAATCTCTTCTTTAGTTGACATTTCTCCTTCATTATTAACAATACTTACTTGTGTTATATAATTATCTAAATCTAATCGACCAAATACAATATTTCGTTTTTCTTTTTTAGATCCCTTTGTCATAACTATCAATAATTCTGATAATCCAACAATAACAATTGTTATAGGAAAAAATATACAATAAATAATAAAAGTAGGTATTGAAAAAAATGTAATTATATGATAAGAATATAATCGAAATAATACCTTGGGAAGAAACTCTGCAAAAACGAGAATAAAAATAGTAGATATTATTGTCTGAGCTAGTAATAAATTAAAATCCGATAAAAGAAATGAAGGAATAAAACCTTTCAAAAAATAATCTATTTTATCTGCTACCAAAGTCCCATAAATAACAATAGCTAAATTATTACCTAACAATATTGTTCCTATAAATTTAGAAACATTGTCATTGTAATATTGTAATATTCTAGCAGATGTTTTCCCTTTTTTTTTATCTATTAGAATTTGCAGTTTATTTGTTGAAAAAAAAGCTATTTCTATTCCAGAAAAAAAAGCTGACCCTATAACTGCTAGTATTATAATTAACCATTCATTCATAATTATTGATTTTTTATTGCAATAATTCCTTTAGGCTTTATTACTTCCCATTTTTCAAACTCTTGGTCAGCAACAAATCCATCTCCATATATAACTTCTCCACCCGTACTAACTTTAACAAATACATTTGAACTAATAACCTGCTTGTCTTGCTCCCATATTAAATACTCCGTTTCCAATTTCTCTCCTTTGCTATTAATAACAACGACATTATTACGAACTTCAATAATATTTTTACTCTCATATATAACTCCGTATTTTGCATTAATACTTGATTTTACACTTCCGTTATCTTCGTAAAACAAAACATTAACTCCCTTTGGCATTTCAACAATAGGGTTTTCATTATCAAACCTATTTAATAATGGAGCTTTTAATTTTATCACAGGATTGCCAGAATCTGTATAAACTAATTCTATATTTTTATTAGATAAAGCTGGCAAAGATGAATATACAGATGTTACCCTGTTTATTTCTTCAATTTTGTTCTCACAAGAAGTAAAAACTAAAACCAAACAAAAAAATAATATATACTTATAATAAATAATATATTGCATTAATACACAAAATTATAGCTACTTATTTTAAAGAATATTATCTATTAAAATAAATAACTTTGTTGCAAAAATAAACATAAAGCGATAATAAAACAAATATTTAATCCATTTCAATTTAAAAAAATGAGGATTATTAAACAATTCAAATGTATAGTATGAACACCCATCTTAATTATCAATTAACAAGGCATTGCAGTGGTCGGAGACTGAAAAGACTATACTATCAATAGTTTTGTCGAATTTGAAGTCTTTGACGTGAAGGTAGTATTTTGTAGTGGAGCTATGGATGTGTCGTTTTGTCTTTCAGCAGGGGGCGCCATTTTTGACAATTAGACACAATAATCCCAGATGTTCGATATAAATTATATGCAATAGCCTCTATTAAATGTTGGGTCTGTATTTTTGCTAGTACAATATATCAAGCTGTTTCTCCATTAAACTATCTTCTTATTGAACCAAAAGTTCGTTTTACAATATATCTTGTTTTACTAATGATTTTGTTCTTTGAAGCTTTTAACATAATGTGATTCCTTAGTTTTAGAGATGACTGTTGGTACCAATGAGACGGCTTTGAACACCATTGAGATTGTAGTGTTAGTGATATGTATTGCAATAAATATGCTCTAATTTTATTTTGATATAGGTGTGTTTATTCTTATTTTTGCACAATAATTATAAAGAGTGTTTGATTAATAATTTTGTTTATAATTTATGTTGTTCAATAAAATTGAGAAATATTCGTTAAAAAGTAATAATTTTGAAAACTGAAATGTGCAAAAAAGTATATAGTATATTTTAATGAAGGAAAAAGTAATTGTTTTGATTTTAGGTGTTATGTCGTTTTTTGCGACAGGGCAAATTAATAAGGGTTGGGTCGTTGGTAAAATAGCTGATGAAAATGGGCAGGCAATAGAGTTTGTGAATATTTCGATTGATGGTGTAAATTCTGGTATTTATTCGCAAAAGGATGGTTCGTACAAGATAGAGGTTCCTTCGGGTGAAGATGTAGTGCTTGTTTTTTCTCATTTGTCATATAATTTATTGAAGCGCACTATAAGGGTAAAGGTAAATGATAAAAAACAGATGAATATAGAGTTAATTCAATCTGTTAAATCAATACAGGAAGTTCAGATTTTGGAGAGGAATACTGAAGGAGAGAATTTAATGCGAATAGATCCGAAGGTAATGAAGTTGTTGCCTAATCCGAACAGTAGTATAGAGTCTATATTGAAGACATTGCCAGGTGTATCATCGAATAACGAGTTAAGTTCAAGTTATTCAGTTAGGGGTGGTAATTATGATGAGAACTTGGTTTATGTGGTATTGAGATTTATCGTCCGATGTTGATTCATTCTGGACAGCAGGAAGGTTTGAGTTTTATTAATTCGGAGATGGTGTCATCAATATTTTTTTCAGCGGGAGGGTTTGAGGCGAAGTATGGAGATAAGACGTCGTCAGTGTTAGATATAAAATATAGGAAACCTGAAGAGTTTGGAGGTAGTGGTAGTATAAGTTTACTGGGGGCTTCGGCAAATTTGGAGTTGGTAAATAAGAAGAAGAATTTGGGAGCTTTGTTTGGTTTTAGGAATAAATCAAATAAGTATTTGCTTAAGAAAATGGATACAGATGGGGATTATAAACCAGTGTTTAATGATTTTCAGGGTTATGTAAATTATAAAATAAATGAAAAGAATGAGATTGAGTTTTTATCAAATATTGCATCTAATTCTTATTTATTTGTCCCGCAAACGCGAGAGTCTAAGTTTGGGACTGTTAGCAATGCTATGAAGCTGACAATATATTTTGATGGCCAGGAGAAAGATCAGTTTGATTTGTTAATGGGGGCTGTTGCTTATAATTATTATTTGAAGCCTAATTTTAAGTTGCGGTTTATTAGTAGTGCGTTTAGGATATATGAGGAAGAGGCTTATGATATAATAGGTCAGTATAAGATAGATCAGTTGGATAATAGTTTAGGTAGTGATAATTTGGGAGGTGTTGCTTATAACAAGGGGATTGGTGCTTTTATGAATCATGCGAGAAATTATTTGACTGCAAATGTTTATAATGTGGAGCATAAGGCTGATTATTATACTGATAAATATAATTTAAATTGGGGAGTCAAGTATCAGTATGAGCAGATTGATGATAAAATAAATGAATGGACATTGAAGGATTCATCAGATTATGTTTTACCTCTTGTTAATGATTCATTTGGTTATCAGAATCCAAGTGCTCAGGCTGATTATACGTTGGAGCTTGAGGATTATGTTAATGCAAGGAATACTCTAAATAGTAATAGGTTTTCGGGTTATTTTCAATATACTTATAAATTTAATAGTAATTTTTCAAATAATACTTTAACGATGGGTGTTAGGGGTAATTATTGGGATGTTAATGAAGATTTGCTTATTAGTCCACGAGTGCAGTTTGTGTTAAAGCCTTTATGGGAGCGTAAGGTTGTTTTCAAAACGTCGGCTGGAGTATATTATCAACCCCCATTTTACAGGGAACTTCGCCAATTTAATGGGGAGTTAAACAAGAATATTAAGGCTCAACAGTCATTGCATTTTTTAATTGGGAGTGATTATGAGTTTAAGGCATGGGAACGTCCATTTAAATTTACTACGGAGGTTTATTATAAGAAGTTGGATAATATTATTCCATATAAGATAGATAATGTGAGGATAAGGTATTATGCGAAAAACAATGCTTCTGGTTATGCAACTGGAATTGATATGAAGATTAATGGAGAGTTTGTTAAGAATACAGAATCATGGGCAAGTATTTCAATTATGAATACGATGGAGGATATAAAGGGCGATTATTATTATACTTATACGGATGAAGCAGGTAATGTTTATAATACAAAGGTAAACTATAAGACTTATGTTGACAGTACGTTGTATAATCCAAAATATATTCCACGTCCGACAGATCAACGAGTTACTTTTGCGCTGTTTTTTCAGGATTATTTGCCAAAAAATCCAAGCTCAAAAATGCATTTAATGTTGGTGTATGGTTCACGTTTGCCGTTTGGTCCTGCTGGATTTAACAGATATAGCGACACTTTGCGCATGCCTCCTTATCGTCGTGTTGATATTGGGTTTTCG
>Ga0209417_1001460_pt1 | contig 43128 bp, 41 predicted proteins | sample RifGroF2_FD_184002 | JGI IMG/M metagenome (GOLD analysis project Ga0209417, IMG submission 184002) | Groundwater microbial communities from Rifle, Colorado, USA - Groundwater F2 (SPAdes) (version 2) | ecosystem: Environmental > Aquatic > Deep subsurface > Groundwater | place: Rifle, Colorado... | reverse complement strand
TATCGTTAAAAGCAGAATTAACAGGCTTTGACAAGATAAAAAAAGAACTTGACGAGTCTGTAAAAGTTAAACAGGAAATAGAAACCAAGAAAAAACAGACAGAAAAAGAAATAAAAGACCTGAATTATTCCGAAGAAGCGTTTTTAAAGACGGAAAAGGCTTTTCAACTGGTGAAAGAAAATTTTTATAATTTGAAAAACGAGATTGTAAAAATTGAGGCGGAAGAAAAAAATATTAACGATAAACTTGACAGAATAAAGAAAACAGAAGATTCAAACAAGGAAAAACTTAAATTTGTAAGAGAAAAGCAGGAAAAATTAGACCTGCTTATTGAATTGGACAGGTTTTACGGACAATTCTGGGAAAAATTAAATAATCAGGCGCGTCCCGAGATTTCCGAACTGGCGGGAAAATTCCTTGTAGACCTTACCGATGGGCGGTATTCAGAGCTTGAATTGAACGAAAAATATGAAATTTGCCTGCATGATGATGGCGAAATCAAACCTGTTATTTCAGGCGGCGAAGAAGACCTTGTTAATCTTTGTGTAAGAGTTGCCATTTCTCAAATAATCGCCCAGCGTTCCGGCAAAACCTTATCTCTGTTGATACTGGATGAAATATTCGGTTCTCTTGACGAAAACAGAAGAAGCAACGTGGTTAATTTGTTGAGAAACCTCACAAACAACTTTGAGCAGGTGATTTTAATTACCCACATTGAAGACATTAAGGACGAAATCGACAATATAATCACCATAGATTACGATGCAGAGAATGGTTGCAGTAAAATCAAAATTATTTAGCAGTCTTTCCAAACAGGAGGGCGTTTTTCAAAAAAGCTGTTTGTTCCCTCGATGCAATCTTCGAGTGATAGCAGTTCTTCAAGAAAAACTTTTTCTGCGAGTTCCAGTTTTTCTTTTAAACCCGCATAATTTATTTTTTTATAAGCTTTAAGAGTTGTTCTGATTACGCTTGAGCTGTTTTGGGTTATGGAATTTATAAATTCTTCGGCTTTTTGGTCAAATTCTTCTTCCGAAAAAACGTGATTAATAAGTCCTGCTTGTAAAGCGTCATTTGCTGACAATTTTTCTCCCGTCAAAATAAGCTCCAGCACTTTTTTATTGCCTGTTAAATAAGCCAAATGAGCCATAGACAAAGGTGGAAAGTAAGCAAGTTTAATTTCCGGCTGGGCAAAACAGGCGTTTTCCGAGGCGAGCGTAAAATCGGAAAATAAGGCAAATTCGCTTCCTCCTCCGAAGCAAGCTCCTTTAACAAGAGAAAGTGTCGGTATTTCCAAATCTATAAGCGTGAAAATTAATTTATGAAAGGCTTTAATCATTTCAGGAGCTGTTTCAGGCAAATGATCAGCTATATCCACCCCTGCAGAAAACACTTTCTGGTCGGATTCAAAAATAATCAGCCTTAATTTTTCCTGATTTTTTAGCTCTTGCAAGATTTCTTCAAGATAAATCAGGTCTTCTTTCTTAAAAATATTTAAAGGCGGCTTTGAAAAAGTTATTTTTGCCCAAAAATCTGACTGTTTAAGCTTAATATGTTCCATTGTTTAAATCTTTTTTTCTTTTAGTTATGTCTTTTGCGCGAATAAAGTCAGCGAGAACAACATCTTCTTTGAAAACGTGGTCTTTTAACCAGTTTATAAGTTTTACGTTAAAATCAAGTGTGAAATCCGGTGAAAGCCCGTCTTTTTTAAAGAATTTTTCAAAATTTAAATAGTCAATAGTAAATTCTTTGTGAGCTTTTATGTGCCTAACGATGTGGGGATAATTTAGCTCCGTCATGTATTTTTTTTCGGTTGCAAAGTGCTCATCAATGTAACATCTAATATAATCAAAGGTTTCTTTAAGTTTTTCGGTATTTGTTCCGCTTAAATAAGACTCATGGAGCATTTTTATTCTGGCAATAAGCTCCATGTGTTGAAGGTCTATCTGTTCAATTCCTGTAATTAGTTCTATGGGAAAATCTGTGTGCATAAAAATGTCCTATTGATTTATTTTGTTATGATACATCAAATTTTTTTTATTTTAAAGAATTTCCGCATTTGCCGCAAAAATCAAATTCTTTCGGCAGGTATTTGGTTTTGCAGGTTTTGCATTCTTTTAAATTCGTACCCCATAAGGTTTCAGAGGATTCGCCATTTTTTGCTTTTTCTCTTATTTTTAGATAATCGGGTTGTCTTTTTTCAACAAAGCCCTGCATTCCTTCATGTGTTTCATAGGAAGAAAAATGAAGGCTTAGCCAGTCTTTTGCGTGTCCTATAGTCATATTCCATGCGAAATCTTTCCAGAAATTAAGCTGTTGTTTTGTGTATCTGGTGCATTCAGGGAATTTATTTATAAGTTTTTCGGCAATTTCCTGAACTTTTGAATCAAGCTCTTCGGAAGGCACGACATAGTTTACAAGTCCCCATTCAAGGGCTTTTTTAGCCTCTATGGGTTCGTTCAGCAAAAGAATTTCTCTTGCTCTTCTATCTCCGACTATAATCGGCAAAAATTGTGTTGCTCCTCCCGCGGCTACGCTCCCTACGCTTGAGCCGACATGTTTTATACTTACGTGTTCCGCGGCTATAGCTAAATCGCAGGACATGTTAATTTCGTTTCCGCCGCCGACCACCATGCCGTTAAGTCTTGCAATAGTTGGTTTTCCGCAGTTTCTCAGGAGGTCGTGGAACTGGTTGAAAACGCCCATCCATTTATAGAAATCACGAGGGCGGGAAATAAACTCGGAGGCGTATTCTTTCACGTCGCCGCCTGTGCAGAAAGCTTTTTCTCCTGCGCCTGTTATGATTATGACGGCAATGCCGTCATCCCAAGAGGCATCTTGAAGTGCGGTAATCATTTCTTGAAGGGTTATTATGCTGTAAGCGTTGTAAACTTCGGGGCGATTTATAGTAATAGTTGCAATCCAGTTAGATTTTTTGTATATAATTTCTGAAAAATCAAATTCTTCAGGGGTTTTAGGGGTGAATTGTTTCATTGTTTTTCTCCTGTGAGTTTGAGAATTGGTATCAAGAAAAAGATAGAGAGGGACGGGTTGTCAACCCGTCCCTCTCTATCTTTTTCTTGTAGGCGGGTGCGGGTTTAGCCCTGTCGGACGGTTCTTTGATGCATTATAACATTTAAAGAAAAATAAGCTGATTTTTTTGTGATTGGTTAAACTAGTTAGGGATTTAAAACTCTGTAGAATTGGGGAATTATAGGGTTTTGGTGCGGAGATAGTCCAGATTTTTGCAGGGATAATCCAGATTTTTTTATTTTTTAGTTTCGCTGTCTAACGTTTGTTAGTATAAGGAAGATGTTTTATAGCAAGGGCTGCACCCCTGCACCCGCCTTCATTTTCTTTGGTCGCAAAGAAAACGAAGCAAAAGAAAACTTTAGCCCACACTAAAGTTCCTGTATTTCTGGCTTGCTTACGATTTAAGTTTAAATGCGTTTAATGCCCGTAACTCGTTGTCTTCGCCAAGATTTATTAATGTAGATTAAAAGCAGCTAAGTTATAAAGTGGCTCTGCCACCTCAAACAAGACGGGCTCGCCTTCGGGACGCAAGCCGAAATACTACGGAGCTTTCGCTAATGGGCGTACGAATGACGGAAGGGGGAGTTCGAGGGGGCTTGTCCCCTTGACTCGCGTGTCGTGTTTCGTAGTTTTTGGCGAACGGGTATAAAAGTCTATAGCCCATTAGCCACAAAGTGGCGAGTTTGGGCGTGCGGAGAGCTTAAGTTTCAAGCACTAGTGAGTCTAAAAAACAAGAAACTAAAAATAATTAGTTTTTCTTTTTTGGTGACTTTTTTCTTTTGCATCAAAAGAAAAAAGTCACTGGCAGGCTTTAGCCTGACATACTAAATAAATATGAATTGGTGGGTTTAAACCCACCCTACTACTAACTGCTACTAACTACTAACAAAAAAATCAACTACGAAGTAATTTATGCAGAGACCAAGATTTTTTGATAAAATAATTTTGCATTTATTGGAAAATTATTAAAACTAAGGTAAGACTGATTATATGGGCATACAAGCTCAGCTTAATGAATTATCATCATTGCTTTTACAACTCCTATTTTTATTATTTAATCCTGTAATCTTTATACCTGTTACAGTTGTTATTCTTGTTCTTATATATAATATTTTTGTTCTTGTATATAAAAATAAGCAATACAAAAAAGGTGCATATTATCAAATAACAAAGAATCCGTATTCATCTGTTAAGTACGATACAGGTAAATATGGCGAATATTTAACCTATAAAAGCATACGGCATTTTGAAAATAACGGTGGCAAATTCTTATTTAATATTTATATTCCAAAGGGTGAATATAAAACAACTGAAATTGATGTACTTTTGATATGCTCAAAAGGTTTATTTGTATTTGAAAGCAAAAATTATAGCGGTTGGATTTTTGGCAACGAAACACAAAAAGATTGGACGCAAATAATATACGATGATAAATATCATTTTTATAATCCGATAATGCAAAATGCATTGCATATAAAACACTTGAAAAATCTTATTGGCGAAAATATACCAATGCATTCTATCATTGTTTTTTCGGATAAATGTACTCTTAAGAATATTACAATAAAAAGCAATGATGTTAGTGTTATAAACCGATATAATGTTGCATCTGTTGTTGCCCAAATATACAACCAAACACAAGATGAACTTTTAACAGAAATAGAAATATATGACATCTATAACAAGCTCTATCTTTATACACAGGTTAGTTATGAAGCAAAAGTACAACACATAGAGAACAGCGGAAGAGCTCATAAACTTAATGGGGCGGATGATGGGACTTGAACCCATTATAAAAAAGTTTATTGAATAGATGCTGAAACAAGTTCAGCATGACAATTCGAGAGAGCATTTGGCTTTATGCCGCATTAGATAGATTGCCACGTCGGGGCTTTACCCACCCCCTCCTTTTTGATAATTAATCAAAAAAGCGGGTACCCTTCGCAATGACAGCTAAATCATAATAATTTAACATTTTTATCTAAAGATTACCTTTTCTACACCTCTGGATTAAAGGTTAATTTTTTTTCCGTAAACCCTATGGTCGATGCCATGAGAAGCCTTAAAGAGTTATTGTATTAACATATCGAATTTATAAGGAATGCAAAAAAGGGGACTCGGGTAAAATTTGAGGAGTAAAGGGTTAAATATATGAAAAAAAAGCTAAAAAATCTGGCTAAAATGGTCTTTGGCGCGGCATTTGTTTCTTTAATGCTTGCTGTCGTGCCTGTGTATGCTTTTGACGGGGCGACTTTATCGGAAATAAAAATCAGCTCGAAAGATAATTACAGTTATAAAATTATTTTGAAAGCCGACAAAGATGTTCCTGTTGAAAAATATGTGACTTCTGACAACAAAATAGTCATAGACCTTAAAAACACACGCTCTGCGGAATTTGTGAACACGATTTATAACAATACTCCAGAAATTGACAATGTTATCGTTCAGGCTGTTGCGGGAGATAAAGTAAGAGTTTTTATACAGGGATTAAATATTGCTTCCAGCAAAGTTATTCTTGATTCCAGAAGTGATACTTTAGATTTTATGGGGGATAATGCTTCTGTTATTCCTGCTTCTAAGCCTGAAGCTGTTGCGTCAACTCAAACAGCTCAAGCAAATCAGGATATTCCCGTTATTAATTTAGCGCAAAGCGCGGGAGCAAATACAACGGCTGCTACTGCTGTTCAGGAGTCCGTAAAGCCTCAATATTCAGAAAATACTTTGCAGCCACCGCAAGATAATCTTTTAAATCAAGAAAGCAGTAACATTGAAACAGTTAAAAATTCAATGGTCGGAAATGCCGCTTTGAAAAAAATATTCAGCAAAGAAGGTTTTGACTGGCTTTTAAGAATATTTGCGGTTCTCTTTATTGCAGTAGGTATGTTCAAGTTCATCAGCAAGCCTAAAAATGTTACAATTGACCTTGCTTCAGATAATATAAGAGAAAGAGAAATCGAACTTTACAGGACTGCAAATGAAAGAAAAGAACTTTTGGCAAGAAGTCTCGGAAGCAATTATACAAAAGAAAAACAGGCTAAAAATCAGGCTTACGGCGCAAATTCCCAGTATGCGGTGAGGGAATACCAGAACAGTCAGCTTCCTCCTCAAAGATTAAACCGTCCTGTGGATTCCGGCATTAACCGTCCTGTTGCTCCAAAAGTTCAGGCTTCGCAATTGAATTCGGCTCTTAAAACAACTAAAACAGCCACAGAAACAAGAAAACCTGTTGTAAATAATTCAAAAATAAGTCAAAAAGAAATAAAAACAGCTAAAACCAATGTTGATAACATAAAATTTCTTGAAAATATGGCAGCTATTTATCAAAAAAGCGGCAGAAATGATCTGGCTAATAACATAAGACAAAAGATAAATAGTTCCAGAGCAGCCGGTTAAAAAATTGTCATTGCGAGGCGGCAAAGCCGCTTTGTCATTAGTTAATACTTTGACTCATGTCATTGCGAGGAGGGCTTTAGCCTGACGTGGCAATCTAAAATGTTAAAAATATGGATTGCTTCGTTATTTTAATAATTGTGTTTTACAGTCGATATATGCCTCGCAATGACATCAACGGATTTTTAGTTTATAATTTTATTCTGCATAAATACTAGAGAGAGGGTTTAAAATGCAAAATTTGTACGCTTTATTAACAGGATTAGCTGTGGGAGCTTTATTTTCTTTATGTAAATTGCCTATTCCGGCGCCGCCTACTTTGGCGGGAATTTTGGGTATAGTCGGGGTTTATTTGGGATATCTTATAATTACTCATTTTAAAGGTTAGATTTAGTTATATGAAAAATCCCAAACCAACTATAGGCTTAATAAATTTCGGGTGTCCTAAGAATCTTGTGGATTCCGAAAATATGCTTGGGATTCTTTCTAAAAACGGCTATGAAATTAATCTTGATGAAGAAAAAGCAGATATAATCCTTGTAAATACTTGCGCTTTTATAAAAGACGCCGAAAAAGAATCCGTAAAAGCTATAATTGAGTTTGTTGAATCAGGTAAAAAGATTATTATTACGGGATGTCTTGCTCAGAAATATAAAAAAGAACTTGCGGAATTGATTCCCGAAGCTTTGGCTTTTGTGGGAACAGGTGATATTGAAAAAATTTCCGAAGTGGTGGGAAAAATTTCAACTAATTCAAAAGAAGTTTTGTATGAAATTTCTGAAAATCCTTATTATAGTTTAAATAATGATATGGAAAGATTCCAAATTACCGTAGGTTCAAGTTCTTACATAAAAATCGCCGAAGGGTGCGATTATTCTTGCGCTTACTGTGTTATTCCGGCTTTGAGAGGAAAATACAGGAGCAGGACAATCGAGTCCATTGTTAAAGAAGCAAAAAGCATGGGGCAAAAAGGGGTCGCCGAGATTATTCTTATTGCTCAGGATACGACAAATTACGGGAAAGATCTTTACGGGAAACCGTCTTTGCCGGAATTGTTGAGAGAATTAAACAAGGTGGAAGAAATTTCATGGATAAGAGTTATGTATGCTTATCCTTCGCTTGTTAACGATGAATTTATTCAGGCAATCGCTACCTTAGACAAGGTTGTAAAGTCTGTAGATATTCCTCTTCAGCATTCGCATCCTGAAATGTTAAAACTTATGAACAGACCTGCTGTTGATAACGGGAAAATTATAGAAAAATTAAGAAAAAATATTCCCGGCGTTTCTATCAGAACAGTCTTTATAACAGGATTTCCCGGGGAAACAGAAGAACATTTTGAGCATTTATATAACTTTATAGAAAAATACAAATTTGACAAACTCGGCGTGTTTGAATATTCTAAAGAGAAACAAACGGATTCCTATAAATTAAAAGGGCATGTGGCGGCAAAAATAAAAAAGTTAAGGAAAAAACGGCTTATGGAGTTGCAGCAAAAAATTTCAAAGAAAATTAACGCTTCCCTGATAGGAAAAGAGATTATTTCTTTGATTGAAGTTCTTACGTCAGACGGAAAAATTATCGGAAGAACTTATAAAGACGCTCCTGAGATAGACGGGCTGGTTTTTATCGAAACAAAAAAAATTGTTTCCCCGGGTGATGTTGTTCAGGTAAAAATTACCGGAGCCAGTGAATACGACTTATACGGAGTCGTTTAAAAGAACGAAAAAGTTTAATAAAATTGTATTAAATTTTAAAATTTATTATAATTAAAATAATTTAATACAGGACAAATAAATGAATTCAAATAAAATTGAAGCATTAAAACAACGAATATATCATTTAACAGAATTAAGAAAGTTAATAATTACCGGAATTATTGTATTAGCTGGCGGTTTAGCTACTTTGTTTTTAAATATTAACGACTGGCGAGGAATCATAATATTTGTTTTAGGAATTAGTCTCTTTATAGTTTTGTTTATATTAAACAAAAGTCTTGCACTTGATGTTGAAAAAATAATAAGAAATTTAGAAACAGAGGTATAAAATAAATGGAGTTAAATAATTTTAATGTAGTGTTAATAGTTTGTTTTACAGTGTTTGCAATAGTAACTATATGGGGATTTACTCAAACAATGTTGCCTTGCAAGAAACTAAAATAGTAATTCAAAAAAATCAACACTATTTTTGAGTTTTATATTATACTTAAAATAGTTGGGGCAATTTAAAATTTAATCTGCGCAGGTAAAAAAGATGAACAATAATCCAAATCCAAGCAAAAAAAGTACAGATACAATTCCTATAGAAGTAATGATTACAACTGTTGATCATGAAATTAAGGGCTATGTTCACGTTTCCAAGTATACAAACACAAACCGTGAATTAACAGATCTTTTAAATGACAAAGAAAAAAGATTTATTGCTGTTGTAGACGCGGAAATTACCAAAAAACTTGGCGGTCCTCCTAAAAAATATGACTTTTTGAAGGTTCATATTGATTATATTTTAATGGTTCATCCGGCTTCGCAGATTATTTATAAAGAATCTACCAGAGCTCAGGAAGATATAACCAGATTCCGCGAGTTGAGAGATAAGTTAAGCAGAACAAGATTATAATAAATAAAAACCGGCTTTTAAAGCCGGTTTTTTAATGCTAATTCTAAAACTTTCAAGAGATACTTATCTGCCAGAACCCATGCCCGCAAATCTTCTTGAGAGGTCTCAAGACCAATTGAAAGTTTTTCCATAACGTTTTTTGAAAGAGGTTCTTTACCTATAATTACACAGTTTAAAGCACTCTGGGAGTGTTTTATTAGTTTACTTAAAGCGGTTCTTGAGAGATTTTTTTCCTTTAAAATTTTGTCTATGTTTTGTGTAAGGACAAGAATTTTTTTATCTTCCCTGTTTTTAAAGGATTCTATCGCTTTTTGAATAACTTCCGGCGAGTAATTATCAGCAACTATCCAGCTTTCAAATTCTTCTTTTGATACTTCAAGTATAGGCAATATTTTTTCTTTTATATTATCGGAAAAAGGTTTTGTCCCTATGGTCATCTTGCTCAACGTGCCATTTGAAACATTGAATAATTGGCTTAATTGATGACGATTTAGCCCTTTTTTCTTTAATATTGTATCTATTTTATTTTTTAAAATATTCATTTTTAAATTTTATTTTTTGACACTAAAATCCGATTGACAAATTATTTTTTATCGTTTAATATTGATTTTGTTAGATAGATAAAATGTATTTTTTGTTTTGTAAAAGGGACTTACTGTCCCTTAAACCCTGTGTTCATTTTTTTCTTTTTGAACGCAAAAAGAAAAAAATGCAACCAAAAAAAGAAAAACTATATCCCAAGGGGTCGACACAGTCAGGGGCTACGCCCCCGAACCCCCATTAGAAAGAAACCTTTTCCTTTTTCCAATGTTACCACAATCATTAAAATTGAGGAGAATTTATCATGAAAAAATCTATAGGATTGGAAACCCTGGAAGATATTAGCCTAACTTTTCAGGTATCGATAAAAGATTTATTCATTGTTTTAAAAAAATTACAAAAAGATATGGATATAGTTAAAACAACTTTGAAAGAAAAAGGTCTTATTGAATAATTTTTACCAGCTCAGAAGGTTTGTGAATACCTGTTTCTGTGATGATTCCTGTAATATATTCCGCAGGGGTAACATCAAAAGCAGGATTGATTATATTCACGCCTTCCGCGCAGATAGTTTTTCCGTTTATATGAGTTACTTCTTCTTCGTCGCGTTCTTCTATAGGAATTTCATCGCCTGAAAATATTGACATGTCTATTGTTGAATGAGGAGCAGCTATGTAAAAAGGAATATTATGGGCTTTTGCGGCAAGCGCGACAGTGTAAGTCCCTATTTTGTTGGCTGTGTCGCCGTTTGAGGCAATTCTGTCCGCGCCGACAATTACAACGTCAATCATTCCTTTTTTCATAAAATATCCGCACATTCCATCTGTTATAAGAGTTGTAGGGATTTTATCCTCGACAAGTTCCCATGTGGTAAGTCTTGCACCTTGCTGGCGGGGACGGGTTTCGTCGGCAAAAACTTGAATAGTATTATCTTTTGCGAAAGCTGAACGAACAACTCCTAAAGCTGTGCCATATCCTGCTGTTGCTAAAGCTCCCGCGTTGCAGTGGGTAAGGATTGTTGCGCCTTTCGGGACGATTTCTGAGCCGTGTTCCCCGATTTTTTTGTTTATTTCTATGTCGTCATTAAGGATTTTTACAGCATTTTCTTCGAGTTTTTTTGTGATTTCTTCAATAATAGCTTTGTCATTCTGAACTTGTTTCAGAATCTGTTCTTTGGCTAAATTAAGTTGTATATCTACCGCCCAGGCGAGATTTACGGCAGTCGGTCTTGTTTTTTTCAAAAACTCTCCGATTTCTTGAAGTTTTTGGACAAATTCGTCTTTGTTTTGGCATCCTGATAATGATTTTGCTCCTAGCGCAACGCCAAAAGCTCCAGAAACTCCGATTGCGGGCGCTCCTCTTACAATCATGTTTTTAATTGCGGCAGCCATTTCTTCGTAGGTTTTTATATCGACCGTTTTGTCTTCGTAGGGGAGCAATGTTTGGTCGACGAGTTTTACATGGCTTCCTGTCCATTCTATAGGTCTTATATTTGATTCAAATGTCATTTGTTTTCCTTCTGATTCATAATTCCTTCAACCCAATTATAAACATTTTCCGCTATTTCAAGAACTTCTTTATATTCTTCTTCCGTAACAGGATTATAATCAGCGGGATATCTTGTATTTACCGCATAATCTGTCAAGATGGCAGCATTTTTTATTTTATCAGGAAGATTTATCGCTGTTTTTTCTCTTATTATTACTAATAATTCAGCTATATTATGAGTCTTGGGAAATTCAACGGAGTTTTTTATTAATAAAGCTTTTAATGATTTTTCAACACATTGTTGAAGGTCAAAACATAAATCTTCAATGCTTATATCTCTTAAATCAAGATAAGAGCTATTTTTCCCCCTAACAAAATTGCTTTTTGCTCTTTTAAGCCAATTTAAAGCATCATCCATAAATAACTACGCCTTCTTTAAGAGCTTCTTTAACCACAGAAACAACCATTTGCTTATTTTTTTCAATACTTTCAGGAGTTTTTACAATTATATCAACTCCTATAGGAGTATCTATGTCAACGAAAATTCTATAAATAGCCTGAGCTGTTTTTCTTTCATTTTCAATACCTGATTTAATGATTAAAATATCATAATCGCTATCAGGACGGGCATCGCCTCTCGCTTGAGAACCAAAGAGTATTATGGTGTCAGGAACTATAACTTTTAAGACACATTCAATTATTTTGTCTAAAATTTTTTTGTCCGGCATGGTTTTTCTCATATTAATTTTAAAATTTATTTTATCATACTTTCTTTAAAGCCTTTCAATTTTTTCATTAATAATCTGTATTAGTAAGGACTTTTGTAGCGCAGGAGTAGCCTGAATACCATGCAGAGATATTTTTTACACATTGACCGTTTCCAACATTCAATGCGTAATAACCTCCCTGATATCCTGCAGGTAAAACTCTCTCGTCTGCTTCAAACTGAATAATAAAGACATCTAACCCCATTGTATTAGGCTTTTTTTGACCGTTAACATCAACAGTTACCCAACTGTTTAAAGGATCACCCGTAACCCAGTTAAAATTTAATATAGTTCCGTCAGATAAAATAATACAGGGACGCTCTTGACCTGCTTTACTACCATCAACATTGCCCCCGTCAAGTTCATATCTGTCAATAGATGCGCAATTTCCTTGTTGATTCCAGCCAAATTCTTTCAAGCATTGCATATAATCACAATAAACGGTTATCATGTTACCAGTCTGAATAGCAGAAGTAGCACCGGAAAAAGCATTATTAAGAGAGCCATAATCTTCTTTTATTTCAATTGAAGCTTGAGTTATATTACGAAAAGCCTTTTTAAAGCCCGCTTTATATTGCTGTTCCTGAACATTTGTAATCAAGTCGGGAATAGTAAGAGAAGCTACAACTCCAATAACAGTAATGACCAGCAAGACTTCGGCGAGGGTAAAGCCTTTGTGTCCGTTGTCATTGCGAGGAGTGAAACTACGAAGCAATCCAACAACAGGCAAATAAATGGATTGCTTCGTCGCAAGCTCCTCGCAATGACGGAAAAATCTTGATTTTAAATCATATTTATGACAGGCTTGTCTGTCTGTCTGCATATATTTATGTTTTTTAGACATAAAAACTTTCCTTTAGTTTAATAATTTTTTATAATAACACTACAAAGTTTTATTTTTTTTCTTCTTTTAATTTTTCGCGAATTACAATTCTGATAGGGGTTCCGAAAAATCCGAAGGATTCCCGTAATTTGTTTTCAATATATCTTTCATAGCTCTGTGTCAAAATGTCTTTGTTATTAACAAAAAGAATGAAAGTAGGCGGAGCAACAGAAGCCTGTGTTGAATAATAAATCCTTAATCTCTTGCCTTTTTGCGAAGGCGGAGGATTTAGGGATAAAGCTTCCAGTATTACTTTATTTAAAAGATTTGTAGCTATTCTTTTGTTTGTAAATTCATACGCTTCCTGAACAGCAGGGAAAATTTTGCCTAAACGCTGCTTTGTTTTTGCGCTTATGAATAATAACGGGACATAATCAAGAAAAGGACATTCTTTTCTGATTTTTTTAGTAAAATCGTTTACGGAATTGGTTTCTTTGTTTTCAATAGCATCCCATTTGTTTACCAGAATAATAAAGGCTCTTCCGTCCTCGACTATTATCTGGCTGATTTTTTTATCCTGATCTGTTAAGCCTTCGGTTGCGTCTATCATTAAAAGGACGACATCAGAATTTCTTATTGCCTTTAATGTTCTGACAACTGAGAATTTTTCTATCCCGTAATCAACCCTGGCTTTTTTTCTTATGCCTGCTGTATCAACCAGAGTGTAATTTACTCCGTCAACAGTAAGTTCTGTATCTATTGTATCTCTTGTTGTGCCTGAAACTTCGCTGACTATAACCCTGTCTTCGCCTAAGAGAGCATTTACTAGCGAAGATTTTCCCACGTTTGGTTTTCCCACAACGGATAGTTTAATTTTTTTAATTTCTTCTTTTGCGCTGAATTCGGGTAAAACCTTTACAACTTCGTCTAAAAGGTCGCCTACATCTCCTGTTCCATGCATGGCTGATATCGGATACGGTTCTCCCATTCCCATAGCATAAAATTCGTTTATAAAACTCATTTTTTCGGGAGTGTCGATTTTGTTTACCACTAAAAATACGGGTTTTTTGAAGCTTTTTCTTAGCAAGTTGGCAATGTCTTCATCTGTGGGGTTAAGTCCGTCTTTTCCATCAACGAGAAAAAGAATAACATCGGCTTGTTCAGCCGCAATTTCCACCTGTGTATAAATAGACACCATTATTTCATCTTCCATTCCCGGAATGATACCGCCCGTGTCTATTACGGTAAACTGTCTGCTTGCCCAGTCAACGTCAAAATATAATCTGTCTCTTGTAACTCCCGGCATATCGTCAACTATAGATTCTCTTGAGCCGATAAGTCTGTTTACAAAAGTTGATTTGCCTACATTTGGTCTGCCTACTATTGCTACTATTGGTTTCTTTTTCATCATTTAACCCGATTTTACCTAAAAATAAACATCTTTGCTTTTATAGTATAAGCCAAACAAAAAAAGATGGCTTTTTGTTCTAAAAAATATTAAAATAATCAAATGGACAAAGAAGCTATAAAACAAAGAATATCAGGACATGTTTCTTTAAGGTCATCTCTTATTACTGTTAATCTTATTTTAATTGGTGGATTAGCAACTTTATTTCTTGGATTAAATACAGTTCCTAAATACATTTTATTTTTTCTTGGTTCTATAGTTGAAATAGCCGCATTTTCATTAACAGTTGAAATAAATAAAGACTTGGAAAAATTTTATAAAAAATTGGAGGAATAATGGAGTTTAACCCTATAGTTTATACTATTGCAACGTTAATGCTAATTGCTGTATTAATAATGTTTTATTTATCCCTAAAAAGCGGTTTAAATTATCATCAAAAACCTAAAAATTAATATTGTTTTCATACTTTGTTTTTATGTAATATTTCTCATCTTTATTGGGTTGCAGCCATTTTTTATCAAGAGTTGAAGATGGGATAAAAACAACAGCTTTTTTATCCTCATAAATAGGCTTCCATTCTTTTAATTTCCTGAAATCTTCGTGAACAATATTCTCTTTGTTGATTAAAAGAATGTCATGATGATATTTATAAAAAGTTTGTTTCCATTTTGTCCTGTCACACTTCTTGTTATAAAAAGTAATTGTGCTTACATCCATATAAGCTTCGTTTTTATAAGTTTCTTCATATCTTCCATCAATAGAAATAAGGTTTTGCGGGTATAATTTCCACATCGCATAACTGCCCCAATTAAAAGGAACTAAAAGATTTCCTTCCAGTTTATTGAGTTTAATAAATTCGACTGCTTTTGTGGGATAAAATGTGAGATTGATTACATGGGGCGCGCTTGTAATCATAATCAGGCAAACGTTAATTATAAAACTGTAAGTAAGCGCAAATTTTGCAAAACAAATACCATCATGTTTGTCTTCAGGAATTAGACTGTAAAATTTATCTTTAAGTCTGTTAAAAACAACATCCATCAAGATAACAAAATATTTATAACCAAAAATACTTGCTATGATTGAGAAAAAGACAATGTGTCTTAAATGTTTTATGCCCAGATATAAAGTTACTGAAAGGGCTATTATTTCTACCCAATCAGCAGAGCGGAAGAATTGCATGAATGCAGAGCCGATTTTCTTTAAACGTCCTTGCGATTGCCATTTTGATTCTTTCATTGCCATTAAATATAAGCGATAATTAATCAGTAGTTGATAAATCAAGGCAGGAATCAGCAAGACAAGTTGCATTTTTGTTCCTATAACCTTATAAAAACTTTCAAAGGGTTTAAGGGATTCCCATTCGGTGATAAAAGGTCTGGGCATTGTTATTGCTTCTTTTAAATAATGCCAGTACTTTATTCCATAAGGATTTATCAGTGTTACAGGCAAACATAAAGCTAAAATGCCTATATATTTCCACGGGTTTTTTCTGTTTAGCAGTTCTCCTGCCGCATAAAAAACTAACAAGCCAAACCCTGCAAAGAAGCCTGCATGCATATTTGCCCATATTATTGTTGTTACAGGGAAAATCCATATTAATCTGTTTTCGCCTCTTCTTACTCTTTCAAGGACATAAACCCAGAGGGTAAAAAACAGGTATGTAAAAACCTGACATCTTAAAGTTGCCGCTATGCCAAGAAGCACAGCAATAAGAGTAACAAAATACCAGCTTATTCTTTGTTTGTCAGGTTCAGGATAAATCAGTTGATTTGTTTTATAAATTAGTACCAGAATGCTGAAAAGTATAAGTACTTTTAAAAATAAAATCCCATAATCCCCAAAGAAAATGCCCAGATTATAAAAAATAACTCCAGATAGCCATTCATGGTCAACCCATATAGGTTTTGAAGGGAAATAAGTAAAAATGTCGTGATAAATAACATTTCCCAGTTGTGAAAATATTTTTCCGACAGCCATTCTATGCCATAAATCAAGGTCGGCTGTGTTTTTTGTTATGGAAAACATAAAGCTCAAAAGGAAAAGAGCGATAAAAAAGATTATTTTGTTTATTTTGTTTATGGTTCCCATAAAGAGCCTTTTTGATGCTGTAATTTAATTATAGTTGCGTTGTCATTGCGAGGCAATAAATATGGCATTTTAATTATTAATCATTCTTACGAAGCAATCTTCCAAAGAGGGGTGTTGTCATTAGGAAGATTGCTTCGTATCTTTAATGGTTTTGTTTTAGAGGCATGAATTGCCTCGCAATGACAATTCTTTTATTTTAGCAGTTCGAGCTAATATAAAACCCTGTCCAGAATTTTAAAGGCTCTAAAGTGTTTTTCTACATCATGGACGCGGATAATGTTTACTCCCTGCGAAGCCAGATAAGAATTAATGGCAATATTTGCCTCTTCTTTTTCTTCCGCGGGAAGATTTATAAGAGATTTTCTTGAAACACCTACTAATAAAGCACATCCTAAAGATTTGAATTCTTTTATTCTTTTTATTATCTCGATGTTATGTTCTAAGGTCTTTCCAAAACCTATGCCCGGGTCAATTATTATGTTTTCAGGTTTGATTCCCGAAGAAATTGCCTTTTGTACTTTATCGGAAAGACCTTCATAAATGGCGTCTATAATATTTTTTTCGTAGACAGGATCTATCTGCATTGTTTCGGGGCTTGATTTGGAGTGCATAATTATAACAGGCACTTGAAGTTCTGAAGCAACATCAATCATCTTTGAGTCCCAGTCAAAGCCTGAAACGTCATTTATGATATCAGCCCCTGCTTTTATGGCTTCTTTTGCCACAAGAGAGTGTCTAGTGTCAATACTTATAGGGATATTTTTATCAAATTCCCTTATTTTTTCAATGACAGGAAGGATTCTTTTAAGTTCTTCATCGGGAGGAACTTCTTTTGAAAAAGGTTTTGTGGTTTCTCCGCCTATATCTATAATGTCAGCGCCCGATTGAATTAAAAATTTTGTCTGTTCAAAAGCTTTTTCAGGAGTGTTGAATTTTCCTCCGTCGGAAAAAGAGTCGGGGGTAACATTTAAGATACCCATTATATAAGTTTTTTGAGACCAATCAAAGGTTTTTTCTCTTATTTTGAGTGACTGAGGTGTTTTGTTTAAAAGATCAATAAGGTTTTCTGATAAGTTTGCCAGTTTAAAAGGCTGTTTTTTAAGTTTTTCGCATAAGATTTTTAATTGAGAATCTGTACACCCGATTAAAATATCGGTTTTATCAACTTTGCAGATAAGAACTTCCCTGTGAATGGCGGCATCAGCTCCTATAGAAAGCGCTAGCTGTTTTATAATTGAAGCTTGAGGGCAGGTTAAATCATGGATTTTATAAAGATTAAATCTGTATTTTGAAAGAGCATGTCTTATATACGATTCATCAAAACCTATGTCTTGAATCACTTTTTCAGCGCTTTCAGGTGTTATTTTTCTTATGTAAAAATTGTTTTCCATTATTTCTCTTTTACTTATCGTTATTGCGAGGAGAGGCTAAAGCCTTGACGCGGCAATCTATTCCTTATTAATATGGATTGCTTCGCTTTGCTCGCAATGACAGCACTTTATACTACTACCCCTTTATTTTATAACAATCCAAAACAAAAAGCCCTTCTTAAAGAGGGAGGGATAAAAAGAAGAGCTTTTTTATTAACCTATTCAACCAAAATTGAATCGGGGTTTTTGTTGTAATATTCGTAATAACTAAGGATATTTCTTACATAAGTTCTTGTTTCGCGAAATGGAGGAATTCCGTTGTACCTCATGACATTTCCGGGTCCCGCGTTATAAGCTGCAAGCGCCAGTTTTGTCGAGCCGAACTGGTCTTTTAATGCTTTTAAGTATTTAATTCCGCCTTTGATATTTTCTTCAGGTTTATAAGGATCTACGTTTAAATCTTTTGCTGTTGCGGGCATAAGTTGAAATAAACCTATGGCTCCTACATAACTTCTGGCGGTTTTTTCAAAATCAGATTCCTGTTTTGCTACGCTTAGAGCAAGTATGGGACTAAGTCCCTGTTTTGTGGCTTCTTTAATAATTCTTTCTTTTATTGCTTTTTTTGAATCCAGCGGAAGGTTAATGTTGATATCTTGAGAACTTACATCGTGTGTTTTGTAAACGTTGCAGCCAACTAAAAAACTGGCTAAAGCAGCGCAGAAAAGATATTTAACCCATCTCTTAACTTTCATTTTTTTCCTCTAAATTTACTTTTTATTTTTATAAGGTATTTAGTTTTTGACGAATGAAAATTAAATGAGTTCCCTTTTAATTTTTTGTATAAAAAACCCTGTGATTTTTCACAGGGAATATAAACTTTTTTTGAATTTATTGTGCACCCTAATAAAAGTTTAGTCTATTTTATAGATTTTCTCAAAAAGTCAAGAAAGAAAATTTATTTTCAATCAATTTAGTAATTGTTGAAAGATTTTCAAAAGGTATAGACATATGACTTACTAATTTACCAGATGTTTCTTTAATAACACTAATCGCTATATTTCTAGGAGTAGGTTGATCAAGACGATGTTGTTTGGCTATACACAAATGAAACCCATCATATTCTTTAATCCATGGCGTAATATTTCTAAGGCTTGGAGCTACATAATTTTTGCCACCAAAAGCAACATTATTTTTTTGAATTCCGCTTACGTTCATTTTTCTTTTTTCCTGTTCATTTTCTTAAAAAAGTAAACTTGTTAATAAGATAAGAACTGTAAAGGAAAAAAGTTGATAATTTGTTTTAAAGATTTTTACATTTCGTAACAAATATTATATTTTTTGTAAGTCAGAAAGTTTTGGGTCTAAAAGTCTTCTTCCGACATCATCAAACTGAATAGAGCAAAGTCTTTTTTCGTTGGAGCCTATTATTTTTGTTACTGTTCCCAGTCCGTACTTTTCGTGTTTGACTTTATCGCCTTCTTGAAAATCATCATCATAAGAAATTTCATTTGGATTTTTAGGGGTTGAATATATGGGAATATCCGGCATTGAAGGTTTTTCGGGTTTATTATAAGCATTTTCGTCGTATTCATCGGAATAATTTTCTTCATCGTCATATTCATTAGTTAAATTATTATTTGGTTCTTCTGAATCATCATCGTAAAAGCTTCCGTAATCCAGAACCGATTCATCTTGAAATTCTTCATTTGAACTATAATCAAAGTCTTCATCAGCTTGTTCTTCTTTAGGTGAGTATGAAGGTTGATTATCTTCAAGCTCATCATCGTCAAGAAAACTTGATAAATCTTCTTCAGAAAAGCCCGAAGCATATTTTTTAGGAGGTTCGGGAGGTTTAGGAGGGGCAGGTTTAGAAGAGCTATAAATATTTTCAGTTTCATTTGCATCATAAAAAGAGGAACCACCTGAATTGGTATTGTAAGAATCTTCCTCTGTTTCTTCATCTTCTTCATAAAATTCTTCAGAAGCAGCGTCATCTTTAGCAGTTTCTTCATCATAAAAAGAAGAACTGCTTGAGTTTGCTTCGTAAGAATCTTCCTGTTCCAAGTCAAATCCTTCGTCTTCTTCGTATGTATCTTCTTGTTCTAAATCAAGCTCTTCATTTTCTTCATAAGTTTCTTCGGAATCATCAGAATATTCATCTGCTTCTTCATCTTCTTTTTGAGAAATATAAACTTCTTCCTGCAATTTTGAAATATTTTCAACTAATTCAATTCCTGATTCGTCATAGGCAAACTGGTTTGAATAGTTAAAATTCTCTTCATCGTCTTCTTCTTCAACTTTTATTTCGTCTGCTTCATAAGAGAAAGATCTCGATGCCGGCAATCTGTCTTCTGTTTCTGTTTCGTCTTCCGAAAGAAGATATATTTCCGGATTTGAAATAGTTGAATCGTTTGGATAATGGCTTTCTTCAACAGCTTCTGTGTCGTAAATATTTGTATATAGAGGAATATTGTTTGTAATTCTTCCTGTAATCACAGCCTCATTATCTTTAAGTCTGATTAAGCTGTCTTGTAATGCAGTAATTTTTGTTGTGTTTTCCGGCGCAAAAGCAATAATATTGGCTGCATAAGACAATAAAGAAACCGCTGTTTCCGATTCATGTCCTGTAATAATCACAGGACAAACCCCGTTTTTATTGGCTTTTGTGCAAAGATTTTCTATAAAAGCTTTATCAACTTTTACTTTATCAGCATCAATAAGTAAAAAGAACTTTTGTTTGTACTTTTTAGTGTTTGCGTCGATTAAAAATTCAATCAGGTCTTTTTGCCAAACTGACGGGAATTTTGATAAATCAACTATTACAAGGTTATTGGTTTTAATATTCTCGCTAAAGTTTGTGATTTCCTGTCTTTTATCTGCAAAAACGCCTTGTTTTTGAAGTTTTGAAAGTTTATTTTTTAATAAAACAAGTTCGGTTAATTTGTTTGTTGCATAAACAGAATCTACAGCCTGTCTGAAGCTGGAAAAAGGAATATTTTCAATTTCGCCTGACGAAAGGTAATTTTCGACTTCCATAAAGATGTCTTCAACGGTAGCTCTTGTTTCCGCAGAAGCGTCCGAAAGGCTTTTTTTATAAAGGAGTTCAAGTCCTTTTAAGTCAAAAGGAAGTTTAATATCTTTTCCTGCTTCCAGAATCAACGAAACTTTTAAGTCCGAATAAGAGTTATTAAAGTCGATTAAGACGGTTTTCCCTGCGGTTTTAGACAATTCGCAAGCTAAAAGACTTAAAATATTGTCTTTTTGGTTTTGTTTATCGCAATAAATTACAGTTGGTCTTTCAAAAAAAGATGCTTCAAGGTTAACTTCCGTGTCGGGGTACAAAGATAAAGTTCCCACAGGAAGAGGGTTTTGGGCATTCAAAGTGTTTGAACATAATAAAACTTCTTTAGCGGAAAGTTTATTTATCAAAAAGTCCTGTGACGGAATATTTCCCTGCCAATTTATTAATTTTCCTGTCTTGTCGATTGTATATAAAATTTTTGAGTCAGCTATATTAAAGTTAGGGTTTTTTTCCGCGGTAGAAATTCCTGTAACTTGTACAAGAACGCCATTTTTCCCAGAAGCTGTTATTTTTAAAATATCTCCGAGCAAAAGCTGTTTTTCGTTTATATCGAATTTAATTTTGATTTTTTGACCGCTTATCTGTTCAATAAACATCTTTTTATGTGACCTCTATTTTTTATTGATTATACCTTAAGTTTACATGAAAAAGGCATCATCATCTACAAGTTTGCAATCCTTTTTAAGTTGAGTATAAATTGTTTCAATTTAAGAAGCAAAAACTATTAAAAATTTTGTTGCAGATTTTGTGTGTACTATATTTATCTATAAGAATGCCATTATGAGCAAATTAAATTATATATTATGAACCTGTTTTCAGGAAATACTGCTTATAGTGGAAGTTCTTTAGAAAGGTAATGAACCTTTTAATGATTATGGATGTCATTCTGAGGGTTTTTATCGCCTGCCCGAAGAATCTATCCAGTAATCCGCAGTCATTGCGAGGAAGGGCTTTAGCCCTGACGTGGCAATCTATCAAGTGTGGAGTAAAGTATGCTAAACATAAAAGTTATAACTGTAGGACATGTACCTAGATTTAATAAGAAAAAAATAGAAAAATGGAAATCAAAATTATTTAAAATAAATGGCAATATTGAAAACTACACGTTACCAAATGATTCGGATGGATATAACTGGGAATTTACTGATGAAAATTTAAAAACAATTATACCCAATAATAATATAGAATCTGGTTTCACAATTGCAATAGTTAATGGTTCTTTAGAACAAGATTACTATTCAAGAATAATTAATGATAATCTTGTGGTGATTTCTTTTTATCCAATACAACAATTCCTTGAAGATCAAAATATCCCTTTAGAAAATGTAGTGCTTAGACTTATTTATGCTTATTGCCTGGGTTATTTAAGTTCAAATGAACAAATTTCAAATAATATTAGTATTAGAAGTTTTACACATGATGAAACAAGGGGCTGTTTGTATGATATGACAGGAATAGAAAGAGATGTAGTGTATTCATGTCATAATCCTATAATTTGTTCTGATTGTTTAGAAAAAATGAAAAAAAATAGAGTTTCAATAGATAAATTAAATATTGCTCAAAATGAAATTAAAAAAATCAAAAAAGAATTATTTTATAATTTAATTGATATATTTAAAAAACATCCAGTAGCTTCTTTCATAATAATAACAATTTTAACAAGTATTATATCTGATGTTACAAAATTTATTTCTAACATTATTATTGAATTAATAAAAAGTTAAATAGATTGCCACGTCGAGGCTTTAGCCTCTCCTCGCAATGACAGCCCGTGTTTGTAGGAACAAATAAAAACAAAGTGAGAAAATAAATGATAGCAAATGTAATAACCGGAGCGATAATAGGAATTGAAGGGTATAAAATCACTGTTGAAGTCGATATTTGCTCGACAATTCCCGGATTTACCATTGTGGGGCTGCCTGATATGGCGGTGTCAGAAGCGAAAGAAAGAATCCGCTCCGCGATAAAAAATTCGGGTTATGATTTTCCTTCCAGAAGAATAGTCATAAATCTTGCGCCCGCAGACATCAGAAAAGAAGGCTCGGGCTTTGATCTTCCCATGGCGGTCGGGGTTTTGGCGGCGAATGGTGATATTAAGTTTGAATCCCTTGAAAATGTCGGTTTTCTCGGCGAGTTATCACTTGATGGAAGTTTGAGAGCAGTTAACGGGGTTTTGCCCATTACTCTTGGTTTGAAAAAAGCAGGGGTAACAAAAATCGTCGTGCCTGAAAAAAACGCCAAAGAAGCGGCTCTTGTTGACGGGGTCGAGGTTTATCCCGTAAATGATCTTCAGGATGTGTTCAAATTTCTTAATCCGCCTGCTATTGCGGATTTCAGAATCCAGCCTTTTACTATTGATGTTAAGGAAATTCTTGAAAAAACGTCGCAGGAAGAAATACAGTTTGATTTTAAGGATGTAAAAGGTCAGGAAAAAGCAAAAAGGGCTTTAGAAATTGCCGCGGCGGGCGGGCATAATATACTTATGTCAGGTCCTCCGGGGTCAGGAAAAACTCTTCTCGCCAAGTGTTTTGCAGCGATTTTGCCTCCTCTGGAATTTTCCGAGGCTATGGAGCTTACTAAAATTTACAGTGTCAGCGGGCTTCTGGAAAAAGATGAGCCGTTAATAACTTCCAGACCTTTTCGCTCGCCGCATCATTCCGCTTCTTATGCAGGAATTGTAGGCGGAGGAACAAATCCAAAGCCGGGAGAAATTAGTCTTGCTCATAGAGGCGTGCTTTTTATGGACGAAGTTGTCGAGTTCCCAAGGCAAGTGTTGGAAATTTTAAGGCAGCCGCTTGAAGATGGCGAAGTTACAATAAGCAGAGCAATGGTAAGCGTTAAATATCCCGCTGATTTTACTTTGCTTGCAGCGATGAACCCCTGCCCGTGCGGGTATTTTGGGGATAAATTAAAGCCGTGCGTCTGTTCCGAGTTTCAGGCAAAAAAATATTGGGCAAGGCTTTCAGGACCTATTTTGGACAGGATTGATTTACAGATAGAAGTTTCTCGGCTTTCCGAAGACGAGCTTTTAAGCAAAAATAGCAATTCTGAAAGTTCAAAAACCATAAGAGAAAGGGTTGTAAAAGCTAGAAAGATTCAGGTGGAAAGATTTAAAGACGAGGGAATTGTTTCTAATTCTCAAATTTCGCCAAAGCTTATTAAAAAGTATTGCCAGCTTGATTCTAACGGAGAAAATCTTTTGCGGATGGCTATTAATAAGTTTAATCTTTCGGGGCGGGCGTATGATAGGATTTTAAAGCTTTCCAGAACTATTGCGGATCTTAAAGACAGTGAGAATATTACGCAGGCGCATATTGCAGAGGCAATTCAGTACAGGAATTTTGACAGGATGATGCTGGCAACTGTTTAATAAGGTAATTTTTAGTTTCGCCAGCTAAAGCAGGCGAGTGACATTTCTTTTTTACTGCAAAAAAGAAACGTCACCAAAGAAAAAAGCTAGCCCACACTCAACTCCTATATTTCTGACTTGCTTATGATTTAAGTTTAAATGCGTTTAACGCCCGTAACTCGGGGACAAGCCCCTCAAACAAGACGGGCTTGCTTTCCGAAGGCGAGCCGAAATATTACGGAGCTTTCGCTATTGGGCGTCCGAATAAGGTACCTTTTTGTCGGGAGCTTGAGGGGGTTCGGGGGCTTTGCCCCTGACAGTGTCGACCCTTTGGGATACAGTTTTTCTTTCTTTTGGTTCGTTTTCATTTCTTTTTGCGTTCAAAAAGAAAGAAAATGAACATGCGTTGTTGAATAGATTGCCACGTCAGGCTTTAGATTGACATACTAATAAAAAATTGCAAAAAAAAGACAGTTTTTAAACTGTCCAAATCCTCCAAAAATCTAGTAGCGCCGCGCTCTTTTTTAAAAGTGGTGTTTTGTAGGTAGTGTAAGGGAAAGGTAAGGTAGGTGTGGTGTGTGGTAAGACTATATTTGAATTTTGAGATTTTAATTTAGGTAGTATGTTGTGTTTGTTTTGTTTTCTTCTTGTACATATATAAAAACATCGAGATTGAAAAAAGTGCTATTTATTATATAATTTATAGGTATTTGGTTAACAAAACTTAATGCTTTTAAATTGATAATCCGAAAAGTGAATAACCATAACAGTTTTCCTTGTTAACAAATTCTAAAAAAATTGCAAAAAAAAAGACAGTTGTTGAGACTGTCATAATGCCTTTATTTTGTAGGTAGTAAAGGTAAGGGAAAGGTAGTGTAGTAAGGTAAGGTAAGGTAAGGGAAAGGTGATGTGGTGTGTGGTAAGACTATATTTGAATCTTGAGATTTTAATTTAGGTAGTGTGTTGAGTTTGTTTTGTTTTCTTCTTGTACATATATAAAAACATCGAGATTGAAAAAAGTGCTATTTTTTATATAAAAAATAGATAAATGTTTAACAAAACTTAACATATTGTCGTTGCAAAGAGAGGGTGAAGCCCCGATGCGGCAATCTATAGCAAACAATAATGATAAAATAAATTTTGGATTGCTTCGGACTAAAATCCTCGCAATGACGATTTATTAAACAATTGTACTGATCTGTTGCGCTTAAATAAAACGGTGGTCTAAATTTATTATGTCCCTATAAGGAATTACACCGAGAATGACATCGTTTTCGTCTATTATCGGGATAGCTCTGAATAAATATCTTGAGAACATTCTTGAAGCTTCAATCAATGTGCTTTCCGGATTTAAGTTGATAATATGGGTTGTCATTATCTCCTCAAGCTTGTCTTCCGGCTCTGCTTGAAGCAATTCTTTAATATCACAAACGCCTACAAGTTTTTCTTCTTCATCTACCACATAAAGATACATTATTACGTCTTTGTCTTTTGCTTCATTGTGAAAAACTTCTATTGCTTCATCTGCTGTGACGGTTGGAGAAAACTTGAAAAAGTGCGATGTGGCAAAGTTTAAGATTTTTTCATCCTGTTTATCTAAGATAAGTTCAATTTTTTGGGCAGTTTCTTTATCCTGCTGAGCGATTAAATTTAAGATGTCATCTGCTTCATCTGCAGGCAATACAGCCAGAATATCAGCCGCTTGCCCCGGTGTCATATCATTGATAAGTTCAACGGTCTTTTGTTTATCCAGAGATGAAATTAAATCTCTTTGTACTCTTGGTTCAATTTCTTCAAGAGTATCAGAAGCATGTTCGGTATCCAGTTCGCTAAAAAGAGCAAGCCGCTGGTCGGGTTCAAGTTCTTCCAGTATGTCAGCAAGATCAGCAGGGTGAATTTCAAGCAGTTTTTCTTTTAAAACTTTTAATTTAACATTTCCTTTAAAGCTGCTTATATTTTCCGGCAATGGCTGAACAAGAGTCCAGGGAATTGTATCGGTTTTAATTTTGTCGGCAAGGCTGTAAATAAAATTAACCAGTCCTTTTAGCCCCAATCTTTTCAGGAAGCCGTATTTGCTGGAATCAACTTCTGTCACGTATAATTTATTGTTTCTCATTACAAGCTTAACGTCATAAACGACTTCCAGCTCGTTATCATCCATATCAAGAACTTTTTTGTCGAGAATATGATCTTTTAATAAAACCTGTGATTCTACAGGTTCTTTTTCGTATCGTTCTAAGTCTTCTATATCAATAATAATTTCATCGTGGGTAATTTCTATAACTTTTTTCCAGGGAATCATTAAAGCTTGATATCCGAAAGCGCGACCTACAATAAAATGAGTGACTTCCGGTATTGTTTCTGTTTCAAATATGGCAATATCCTGGAGTTTGCCGATTTTTTTATTGTTAAAAAGCACTTTTCTTCCGATAATATCGCTCAGAAAAAAAGAATATCCTGATTGTTCTATGTTTGGTAAATTTTCGTTAACCATTTTATTTTTCCTTTTTTGTCATTGCGAGGGCTTTAGCCTGTGGCAATCCATTTTAATAAATTAACGTGATAAATTTGTAAATAAGCAGCCCCATTATAAAAACAAGGTAAATTTTTAATGCATTTAATGCAAATTTAACGATTGGAACCGTTGCTATTCTAGGAGAAGCATATTTTTCATTAATTTCAATTATTCTTTCAAAATGCTGTTCATAAAAAATTTTAAGCAGTTTTTTTAGTTGTTTTTTAATTATTCGGAGTTTTTTTAACATTATTTTTTGTTTCCTGTTAATTAAATAAATTCGGAAAAATAACACTTATTGCGTATAGGGTTGATAAAACAATGATAAGAGTCACAATCGAAATTCCGATAATATTTTGAAATAAATTGTTTTTGTATTCGCCCATTGTTTTTTTGTCATTTAACAACAGAAGAAGAAAAACAAGTGTAGCAGGCAATAACATAGCAGAAACCACCTGTACTAAAAGAGTAATAAGCACTAAAGGAGCTTTAGGAATTAATACAATAAGTCCTGCAGAGATTAAAGTTATAAAATAATTGGCGTAAAACCAAGGAGCTTCTTTGATTTTGTTGTTAAGAGAGTGCGCCCATCCGAATATTTCTCCAAAAGCCCATGAACTTGCAAGCGATATACATATTGCGCCTAAAAGTCCGGCGTTAAACAAGCCTACAGCAAGGAAAGATCCCACATATTTATTCATGCCCATAAGTTTTTGAGCGGCTTGGGCGGCGCTTTCAAATTCTACGCCTCTTAAAACCGTTCCTGCGACTATTACAATAAAAATAGCTACTGCTATGGTTAAAATAGCTCCCACCATAGTGTCAAATTTAGCCCAGGGGATGTCTTTTTCTTTCATTCCTTTGTCAACAACAGCGCTTTGTTGAAAGTACAGCATCCATGGCGCTATGGTTGTTCCTATATTTGCCATTAAAAAGAAGAAAATAGTATTATTAAAGCCTCCCGGAAAGTTTGGAATAAATCCTTCATGAACAATGGCTGATATTGGCGGATTTACTATAAATGCGCAGGGAATATAAATTAAATTCAGAGCACAGAAAGTGAGCGCGATTTTTTCCCATGTCCAGTATCTACCGTTTAGTACCATTATTCCCATAAGAATACACACGCCGGTTACTGTTATGTAAGGCGGAACTCCAAAAAGATTTAAAGCCGCCGTCATTCCGACAAATTCGGTAATTAAAGTCAGCCAATTGACCACCATTAAATTTGTTAAAGAAAACCAACCCCAAAAAGAACCGAAAGCGTCAAAAACAGATTCAGCATGTCCTCTTTTTGTTATAACACCTAATCTTACAGTCATTTCCTGCACAAAATACGCGATAGGAACAAGGAAAAGCAAAAACCAGATTAAATTATATCCGAATTTTGCTCCTGTTGCGGCATAGGTTGTAATGCCCGCCGCGTCGTTGTCTGCGACCATGACAACAATTCCCGGTCCTGAAATAATTAAATACAGGACTATTATTTTCCAGATTCTTCTGTATTCATAATATAGTTTTGAAAAAATTTTCATAAATCAATTAAAGTTCAAACTTTATAGTATATCAAGTGCCAGTTTATTGAAAATCAAAGAACTTACGCATTTGTTTGGCGGCTTTGAATTGTTTGTCAATAATCGCGATAAACTCGTCTATATTGCTATTGCACTTTTCTTTATATAATTTTTCTATCATTTCAGGGCTTATAGTATCGTTCGCGTTATGTTTATTTAAGTCCCTTATGTATTCCACGATATCACCGATCTCTTTATCAGCGCAGGCGCATAAAATATTAACGGCGCTGAAATTTTTGCCGACTATCTGTTGAATTAATTTAAATTCTTTTACTTTATCTCTTGCCATCTTCTTCTCCAAATATAAAATACCCATTAGTAAAAGAATAGCAGATATGTTTTGCAGTTGTAAAATATTTTATATTATTTATAAAACTATCAATTACACAAGAATTACACAAGCTCTTAAAAACAAAAAATTCGGCAATCGCCGAAAGTCTTGTAAATAAAAAATGGGCCCGGAAAGATTCGAACTTTCGACCAAGGGATTATGAGTCCCCTGCGCTACCGCTGCGCCACAAGCCCACATTATTAAAAGTACGTATAAATTAATATACTATCATCAAAAACCATGGTCAAGGTTTAAATTTGTTTTCTGAAAATTATAACTTCTTTTATCCCCATTAGGCTAATTTTTAAAGAGTTAGTTGGTTTTATACTTTTATTCTTGAGGAGTTTATGGAAAAAATTGGGGTACTTCAAAAATGTTTTTTCAAAGCAAGAGAAAACAAAAACCTAAAATAGCACTTATTCATCCGGCAGTTGGAGATTCCGCAGAAAGATCAGAGTCGCTCGTTTTTGAGCTTGCAGAAAGATTAAAAAACAAGTGTGATGTAAAAATTCTTTCTTCAAAAAAAATAAATGACTTATGTACGCCGATTTCATGTATTCCAAGAAGCCAAGTTTTGAAGGAATTAAAATATGACAGGCTAAGAGATTTTCTTAGCAATTTTTCGAATAGACCGGAAGTTTTTATAGAACATTTGACCTCGTTTTTTCCTGTTGTTTGGGAACTTTTTAAAGGAAAATATGATGTAATTCTTCCTAATAACGATTGGGGCGGATTGTTGGCAGCCTCTGTCGTAAGAACAATAAAAAGAACCCCGATAATTTTTACCGAACACAGCGGGCTTATTGAAGGCGGGAAAAATGCCCGCAGGAATCTTTTTTTCAAGCCCGACAAATATGTGGTTTATACAAATGAGTTAAAATACTGGCTGAAAAAATATCATCCTGAAGTGGATACGTCTTTTATACCTATGGGTGTGGATTTTAACAGATTTAACCCTGATATTGAATCTGTGGATATAAAACTTGAAAGACCGATATTTTTGGCTTCTTCGATAAATACAAAAAACAAAAGGCTTGATTTGCTCCTTGAAGCGGTTGCTCTTCTTGAAAAAGGAAGTGTTTTATTGCTTTGTCCGGGTGAAAACTCTGCTGAATTAGTTAAAAAAGGCGAAAAACTTCTCGGTAAAAAAAGGTTTAAAATAACATGTGTTCCTCATGAACAAATTCCGTCATATTACAAAGCGTGCGATGTTTTTACACTTCCGTCGAGGTCAGAACCTTTCGGGCTTGTCTATCTTGAAGCAATGGCTTGCAACAAGCCTGTTGTTGCGCCAAAAGATTGTTCCAGAATGGATGTAATAGGTGATGCGGGAATTCTTTGTGATGTAACAGACGTTGAAGAATACGCAGAGGCTTTACAAAAAGCAGCTGAAACTGATTGGGGAGATATTCCTTATTATCAGGCAAGAAAATTCACCTGGGAATCCTGCGCCGATAAATATTATGAGCAAATTAAAGATTTAATGAGTTAAACAAAAATAGAAGTAATTTCAAATTTGTTTACGTCAATTAAGCCTTTGTCTGTAATTTTTAAATCAGGAATAACAGGCAGGGAAAGGAATGCCATATTCATAAAAGCGTCATCAAGTTTACAGCCAAGCTGTTTAGTTGATTTCACGAGGCTTTTAAGTTTTTCTATAACTTCTTCGATTGGCAAGTCTGAAATTAAGCCCGCAACGGGAAGAGGAAGTTTTTCAAGGGTTTTTCCGTTTTCTACAACGATTTTTCCGCCCTGTGATTTTACAAGTTCAACCGCCGCATAATACATATCATCATCGTTAGTTCCGATAATAACCATATTATGCGAATCATGGGCTACTGTTGAAGCAATAGCGCCGCTTTTTAGCCCCAGACCTTTTACAAACCCCAGTCCTATATTTCCGGTGGCTTTATGTCTTTCTATAATGGCTATTTTTAAAACGTCGTTTTCTGTGTCGCTTTCTGCAAAACCGTCAACAATGTTTGTTTTTTCGATGCTTCCGAGAGTTATAAGTTTATTTCCGGTGACATTTATAACTTTAATTTTGTCGGACTCTGCTTTAATTTTGAAATTGTCTTTTTCAATCCATTTTACGTTCACAGAGCCGCGGGTTTCAGGAAGTGTATAACTATTGTCTTTAGCAAGAAATTTGCCGTTTTTAGCGATTAGTTGACCTTTTTTAAATACCATTGAGGGTTTAAAGTCTGATAAATTCTCAAAAACAAGCATATCAGCCTGATAACCAGGGGCTACTGCTCCAAGATTTGGTATTTTAAAATATTCTGCTGTGTTAATAGAAGCCATTTGAATTGCGGTAAGCGGATGTATCCCATATTTAACGGCTCTTCTTACCATAGAATTTATATGATCGTACAAATCATGAGGATATCTGTCATCTGTCACAAAGAAACATCTTCTTGAATTGTTTGAATCAACTACAGGAAGAAGGCTGTCAAGATCTTTTGCAACGGTTCCTTCTCTAATCATTATGTATAAGCCCATTCTTAGTTTTTCTCTGGCTTCTTCAACAGAAATACATTCATGATCAGAGGAAATACCGGTTGAAATATAAGCGCAAAGGTCTTTTCCCGTTAAACCAGGCGCATGCCCATCGACTCTTTTTGAAACAGGAAGAGTTATTTTATTGATAACTGTCTGGTCGCCACTTAAAACACCGGGGAAATTCATCATTTCCCCTATTCCAAGCACCCATTGCTTTTTAATAAATATTGAAAGGTCGCTCGCGCTGAGTTTTGATCCTGAAGTTTCCATATCTGTTGCAGGAACACAGGAAGGCAGCATCATGTAAACATCAAGAGGAAGACTTCTTGTGGCTTCCCTCATAAAACTTATTCCCTGAAGTCCAAGTACGTTGGATATTTCGTGTGGGTCGGCAACAACAGTTGTAGTTCCTGAAGGAATTACTGCTTTTGCAAACTCATAAGGAGAGATCATAGAGCTTTCAAGATGCACATGTCCGTCAAGAAAAGAAGGAGAAAGGTAAGAACCGTTTATATCTATTTCTTCTTTCCCTTTATAGTCATTTCCAATGCCGATTATTTTTCCGTTAACTACAGCAACGTCGCCTCTGTGGATATCACCTGATAAAACGTTTATTATATTTGCATTTTTTATAACTATGTCTGCAATTTCTTCCCCTTTTGCAGCTTTTATGATTTTTTCAATTTCCATATTCCATATTCCTCTTTTTGATTATTTAAATTTGTTTATTTTTACCATAAAACAAGAGTTAAGGTCAAATATATAAACAAAAAAGTCGGGATTATTTAATCCCGACTTTTTTAATATTTTAATAAGACAGACTTAATATATGCCAAGGCTGGAAAGAGAGCTGCTTTGTTGTTGCATTTTGCTTATGTATGAATCCATTTGAGAGAATTGTTTTGTAATCATTGTTTTATACGCTGTAACGCGTTCTTCGCCTCTTGTAATAGATTTGTCATTATTAGCAATCATTGAATCAAAAGAATCTTTTTTTACATCAAAATAACCGCTTACAGGATCTAGAACACTGTTAAGTTTAGTTTGCATTTTTTGGAAAATACCTGTAACCCCAGTTGTTGAATCACCTATAAGAAGAGCTTTTACCTCTGATGGATTTTCATTAAGAGCTTCAAGAAGTTTCTTTTTATCAAGAATTAAGGAATTTGAGGTATTAGAAGCTGCTTTTCCTACTGCTCCTGTTGATATGCCAATCATTGCAAGGCTGTCAAAAGATGTAAGCCCGCTTACTCTGTCTGTGGCCATAGATCTGAAAGTGTTTTTTAGCCCTATAAGAGAATATTCTCCGTGTAGGGTTTTTCCGGTAGCTGTTTGGTCGTTAACTGTATTTGCCATAGCATTAAATTTGGTGACAAAATCGTCCAGAGCAGTGTTTATTTGGTCTGTATCCTGATCAATGTTGATATCGATTGTATCGCCAACTTCTGTTGTATTTTTAAGGTTTATGGTTAAACCTGTAATGCCGCTTATATCGCCTGTTATTGTGTTGGAGTTTGCTTCCAGTGCTGTAGCTGAGCCGTTAATGTACACTTTTGCGTTATCTCCAAGTGTTTGAGAAGATAAAGAGTCTCCGCCGGCTGTAACTAAGCCTATTTTGGCAAGGAAATTGCTTGTTCCGTTTTCAAGATTAATCGCTGTCTGTCCAGGATTTTTTGATGTTAAAACAATTTTATTTGTTGTTGAGTCAAATTGTGCTGTTGCTCCTGCATTTGCGTCTTTGTTTATTTTGCTTATAAGATCAGACATAGTTGTGGTTGCGTCTATAGTAAATTCTGTTTTTCCAATTTTAAAAGTTCCTGCGGTTACAGGATCAAGGTCGCTTACATCAAGATTGGTTGCGTTGCCTATGATTGTTCCGCTAAGGTTTATTGTGTTTATTGGCGTAAGACTTGTAAGACTTGTTGTTCCGTTACCGTTATCAATTGGGTCAGCTGTTGAAAGTTGCATTATATTAAAGAAATTTGATGTATCGGAACTTGAACCAAGGGTTAAATTAGTTACAGAAGCATTATCATAATTTAGTTCAAGTTTTCCATTTGCAATAGAAGCTTTTACATTATTGTCACTGTAATTACCATCACCGGTCGGATCAAATTTGTCATTTATTTTTTTAACAATATTATCTAAAGTATCGGTTGATTCTATTGTAAGTTCGTTTTTAGTACCATTTACGTAGATACTAAAAGTGCCTTCTTTTCCTTGATTGTTTGCAACAGATGTAAAAAGTTCTGTTCCTTCAATAGTTTTTGAAATGGCGGTTGTGCTTGCAGCTTTTGTTGAAGTAGCAAGACTTTCAACTTTTAATGTCACTTTTTGAGGAATTGCAGTATTTGCCGCGCTTACTGTAGCTATTTTTTCATCAGAACTTGTGCCTTTTTTGGCATTAAAAATATCAAAACTGCTTGCAAGATTTGCGTCAGTAAATTTTAACAGAGATGTTTTTAATGATGAAAACTTTGATGAAACAGTACTTAAAGCAATTTTTGAACTGTTTAAAGTATCCTTTTTTTTGTATAAAGTATCAACTGATTGTCTTTTCAATGCTACCAGTTGAGTTATCCAGTCCTGAACAGGTAATCCTGAGCCGACTCCGCCAAAAGTTATTCCCATAATTTGAACACTCCATGTTCTTTTTACTATTATAATAAAGTTTAAATCTTTATTTAGAATCCTTTAAAGATATTATTATTTTTTAGACGCATTAAATAGTATTATTCCATTTTAGCAGTATTTTAAACATTAATCATGTGCTTTTGTTTTAAATCTTTATTTTTTGTAATCTTTCTTCTTGTCATTGCGAGGCAATAATCTTGACAATTTGTCATTATCAGGCTTACGAAGCAATCTTATAAAATGCTGTGTTGCCTTCGAGAAGATTGCTTCGTTTGTTTAATTATTGCATTTACAGACGATAAAAGCCTCGCAATGACAGCTTCGTTATTTATGAGGTTTTCAATGATTTAGCGGTTTCCTGTGTTTTTAAAGAAACTTCTTCTACATATTTAAGAGGGATTTTAAACCCGAAGGTGCTGCCTTCGTTTTGTTTGCTTTCAACAAAAACTTTGCCGCCGTGGTGTTTTTCTATGGCAATTTTTACGAGATGCAAGCCTAAACCTGTGCCTTTGACCGAGTGAACTTTCGTTTCTATTCTGTAGAACCTGTCAAAAATCTTTGCAAGGTGTTCTTCCGGTATTCCGATGCCGTTATCTTCTATGGATAAGGGCGGAAATTCTCCGCTGCGGTCAATTTCCGCCCTTATTTTTACCCTGCTGTTTTTATGGGAGTATTTAATAGAATTTGAAATAAGATTTTTAAGCACTCTTTCTATGCTTTCAGAATTTACCATTACTTCGGGAAGTTCCGGCTCTATAATTATCGAGAAAGAAACGCCTTTTTCTTCGGCTAGAACTTTCATTGACTTGACTGTAATTTCTATAATCGCCCCCATGTTTGATAAATCTTTTTCAAGGCGAACGTCAGGAGAATCCAGCTTTGAAAAATCAAGAACGTCATTTACCATGTTGTTTAATCTGTCGGATTCATGGTTTATTATTGACAGAAAATCTCTTTTTGTTTTGTCATCAAGCTTTTCTTCGCAGTTATAAAGAGTATCTATGTACGTTCTAAGGATTGTAACAGGGGTTCTTAGTTCATGGCTTACGTTTGAAATAAATGTGTTTTTGATTTTGTCAATTTCAGCTTCTTTTGTTATGTCGTGAAGTATAAGAATATAGCCTATGTATTCTTCATGGACGGTGAAAATCGGGGAAATAATAGTTTTAATGATTTTGCCGTTCATTTCTAGCTGGCATTCAAGATTTTGGGCTCTATTGCCTTCATAAGGGGTGTCTTTAAAGTCCCTTATTTTGTTTTTGAAGCATAATTCTCCGTTTGTATCGTAATATTCTGTTATTTTCGTTTTTATAATTTCTTTTACCTTGACCTCAAGCATTTTTAAGGCGGCGTTATTTACGAGAATTATCTGGTCAGAATTATCACAAACCACTACGCCGTTTGCAATACTCATCAATACAGCTTCCATTTTGTTTCTTTCGTAAGTCAACTGGTCGATATTTTTATCTTCATAAGTTCTAAGTTTCGAAGACATTGTATTAAAAGATTCAAAAAGGTGTTTTATGTCGCCCCATAGGTCTTTTGAAGTTATTTTATAGCCGAATTCTCCTGTTGAAATTTTTCTTACGCCTTCTGACAGAAGTTTTATTTGTCTGGTTATAAGCAAAGTGTTGATTAAAACCGCCGCGATAGATAATATCCATGCAATGGTAAAAATAATCAGCATAAGGTTTCTTGTGGCTTTTCCGACTATATTCATGGTGTGTCCGCTTAAACCAACTTGAATAGAGCCTATAACCTGTTTTGCATAAGGGGTTTTTAAGGTAAGAGGCTGGCTTACTTCAATATTTGGCTTAGTTTCGGTGTTTTCAAAAGCGGGATTGTTTTGTTTGCTTGAATAAATAATATTTCCAAGTTGATCTCTATACACAACATAAGCAATATCTTCGCTGTTATTTATTATTTGTTCTGTATGTTCTTTCAGTTTTTTAATCCCTTGAGAGGTCGGAAGGTCTGAAAGAAGGCTTGAGCTTTCAATCGAAAGTGTTTTTGCAAGCATCGAACCAAAATTATAATAACTGTCAAGAATTGTTTTTTGGGTGTTATTAATAACAAGCCAGGCTGTAATTACAACAAAAATCGAACTTAAGATCGAACCAAAAATAATCAGCTTATTTTGAGAATTTAAATTCAAAAATTCTGATTTTTCGTCCTGTTTATTGATGTAATTAAGTATGTCGTTCATTTTTTCTTTCAAATTAACTGTTTCTATTGTAAATTAGCCAGAATGGAATTGCTGACCGCTTTTAATGTGGCAAAAACACCTTGTCCCTGAGTTGCAACGGCTTCAAAGCTTGGATGTCCCGCTTCATTAATGTCACTTTCAAGTTCTTCAAAGCTCAAAGCATCGTCTAAATCTCTCTTATTGTATTGTAAAATTATGGGAATATTGTTTAAATTAAGGTTATACTCTTTTAAATTTTGAATCATATTGTTATAACTCTGGATATTGTTTTCTTTTTCGCTTTTTGACGAGTTTGCCACAAAAATAATGCCGTCTACGCCGTTTAAAATAATCTTTCTTGCCGCGTTATACTGCATTTGCCCCGGTGAAGTGTAAAGGCTGAATGTCGTGTTAAACCCTTTTACATCCCCTAAGTTTATTGACAAAAAATCAAAGAAAAGAGTCCTTTCGTTTAGTCCTTCAAGGCAAGTCATTTCTGACCTGATTGCAGAATCAAGCGTATTGTAAATATATATCAGATTGCTTGTTTTTCCGCTTTCTCCCGTGCCGTAATACACGACTTTACAGGTTAGTTTGCGGTCGGCATAGTTAACAAGAACCACTTTATTCTACTCTTTTCTATTAAAATCGATTTTAAAGACATAGTTTATAAAATTTTACTAATTTAATTATCCATAAAATTAACATTTTGGACAAGGTTTTATTGTCATTGCGAGGCATATAATTAAGCTGAATTCTTTGATTTATCTAACGAAGCAATCTTCCTAAGAGGTTTGTTTCCATTGAGAAGATTGCTTCGTTACTTCAATAGTCTTGTTTTATAGACATTTCATGCCTCGCAATGACAATATAAACAGCCTTCTACTGCTTCATAAATATTTTGCAAAAGTTCTTCAAAGGTTTCTCCTTGTGTCGCGCAGCCTTTCAATGCAGGCACTTCCGCCCAATATCCGCCTTCTTCCGCTTCATGAACTATAACTTTTAATTTCATAAAATTATTTTCTCCAAGTTTTATATAGTTAATTATAACCTGATTTTAAAGTTATAAAACATAAAATATTAATAAATTTTGAAGATAAATATTTAGTTGTCTAATTGAATTAAGGTTAGTTTTGGATAAAGAATTAAGTTTAATAATAAGGAGAACAAATATGCAAGAAACATGTTGTAACAATCAGGATAAAATGCCCGAAATCTGTAATTGTTTGAGATTAGGCGAGTCCGCGCCTGATTTTGAAGCTGAAACAACTCATGGAAAAATCAAATTTTCTGAATTTAACAAAGCACACTGGGTAATTTTATTCTCTCATCCGGCTGATTTTACTCCTGTATGCACCACAGAGTTTATAGGTTTTGCTCAAAAGCAGCAGGAATTTGAAAAAAGAAACGTAAAACTTCTGGGTTTAAGCATTGACAGCGTTTATTCCCATATTGAGTGGGTTAGACAAATTGAAGAAAATTTTGAATTAAAAATTAATTTTCCGGTTATTGCTGATTTAAGATATAAAGTTTCCGGTCTTTTTAATATGGTTCATCCTGCAATAAGTGAAGATCATGCTATAAGAACAGTTTATGTTATTGATCCTCAAGGGATTTTAAGAACATATATAGCTTATCCTTCCAGTGTTGGCAGAAATATAGATGAAATTGTAAGAATTGTAGATGCGCTTCAACTTGTTGACGAAAAGAAAGTCGCAACTCCCGCTAATTGGAAACCCGGAGAAAACGTGATTGTTCCTCCTCCAAGAACAACAGAAGATGCGCAGCAAAGACTTCATGAAAAACATGAAGAATGCACAAGCTGGTATTTATGTAAAACAAAGCCTTAGATAAAATTGTCTTTCTTTCGTCATTGCGAGGCTTGAAACCTCTATAAACCAAAACCATCGAACAAACGAAGCAATCTTCCCATTGACCGCATCCGGTGAAAGGAAGATTGCTTCGTAAGGTTAATTTTAGCTTATAATCCATGTTTGCCTCCTCGCAATGACAATAAAAAATAATCAGAAATATCTATTGACAAGCATTAGCCCGCGTATAATAATTTCATCAGCCTAAATTTAAGAAATTTAAACAAAAAAGGCAATTTTTTAACACTTTTAGTTTTAATAAAGAAGAGATTTCTAAAAAAAGTTCCACCGAGGCTAGATACAAAAAATGAAGCTTGAAACAAAACAAGATATATTAATTGAAAAAATTAATTCAATAAATAAATCTTTAAATACAAAAAATTATCTTTTAATAAAAAGAATCGCTGATATTGGCATGTCTTTGTTTGTGCTGTTTTTCTCGTTTCCGTTGACGGCGATTCTGGCAGCTTTAGTAAAGCTTGAGTCAAAAGGACCGATTTTTTATACCCAAACAAGAGTCGGAAAAGACGGGAAGCTTTTTAGCGTTTACAAATTAAGAACAATGTACACAGGCACAGAATCAGAAGGCGGCGGAGCAAGAACTCTTGATGACGACCCCAGAATTACAAAAATAGGGAATTTAATCAGAAAAAGCTCTTTTGATGAGTTTCCGCAGTTTTTTAATATTTTAAAAGGCGATATGAGCTATATCGGTCCACGACCTTTATCCCTTGAAGAGCATAATCTTTTGCTTGAAGGTTTCAAGAATGATGAAAAATCAATTCCAAGAGGGGTTTTTCATAAAGTAACACCCGGTTTGACAGGTTGGACGCTGCTTCACAAGAGAGAACAGATTACTTACAAAAACAGATTTATGTTAAATGCTCAATACGAGGATAATATTTCGTTAGGGTTTGATTTAAAAATCTTTTATCTGACTTTTAAGAAATACATGTTTACTAATTTGTGTGTAATAGGGCTGTTTCTAGCGGCTTTGAGCGCTGCGGTTTGGCATTTTGTTTTTTAAGTTTTTAGATTATATTTTGGCTAAACTTGAGCAATTTATGCTATCCTAATAGGAATTATAAATTTTAGGAGCTTAAAAATTGTCCGGGGAAAAACAAAACGCAGCATTGCTTTCTATCGGCTCTAATATTGTTTTAATTCTTTCAAAACTTGTTGTAGGACTTATTACAAACAGTATAAGTATTATCTCTGAAGCTGTACACTCATTTACAGATCTTTTGGCGGCAATAATAGCATTCTTTTCCGTAAAACAATCCGCAAATCCGCCTGATAGCGACCATCAGTTTGGTCATGGAAAATATGAAGATTTTTCGGGATTTATCGAAGGAGCTTTAATTCTTTTAGCAGCGGGATATATTATTTTTGAATCGGTTGAAAAGATAATAAACAATAAATATGACTATATTGATACTACCGCGGGCATTGTTGTAATGCTTGTTTCAGTAATAGCAAATATAATAGTCAGCCGCCATTTATTTAATGTCGCCCGCAAAACTGATTCCATGGCGTTGCTTGCTGACGCGGAACATTTGAGAACTGATGTTTTAACTTCGGCAGGTGTTTTAGTAGGGTTAATTCTTATAAAAATAACAAATATAGAGATATTAGACCCTATCGTCGCTATTTTAGTAGCCTTAATAATAATTAAAGCCGGATTGAATTTATGTTTTAATTCGGGAAAAAACCTGCTTGACGGTTCATTGCCGGAAGAAGAACAAAAAACTATTTTGGATACGGTAAATACTTATATTCCGGGTGAAGTCATTGAAATTAAAGAATTAAAATCAAGAAAATCCGGCGCGGATAAATTAATCGAATTAATTATAGTTATTCCTAAAAAACTTACCATAGAAGCCGGACATGCTTTGTGCGACAGGATTGAAGAAGATTTAAAAAACAATATAAAAAATTCGCGAGTTACAATTCATATAGAGCCTTGCGGTTGTACTTGCGATAATTGTAAAGTTGAACAAGCCTGCAATTACGGTTCAAATTTATAAGAAAAATGGTCTGAAATTCTTTTAGCTAAACATTTTTCAGATTAGATGATTTATATGAAAAGTAATTTTATGTTAAGTATTAAACATAAAATTTTTCTAAGAGTATAATATTGTTAAAATTTTATAATGTTTATTTTATGTAATTTATAAATAGTTTTGAATTTGAAATGAAAAGTTTGGGGAAAAGGTAATTAATTTAAGATGTACACAAAAGAGCAGCTTTTAGAAAAACTTAAAAATACAAAATCGGCAAATTTGGATAAAATTTCAACTTTTCTTAAATTATGGCGCATAGATTCTATTTATGAAGATGAAAAAAACATTGAATATTATGATGATCTTGCTGTTTATAAATTAAATCGCGGTTTGAAGCTTAAAGAATTGGGGAAAAATAATGAAGAAATTTCTTCGATAGTTAATAACGGAACTATTGTTCCCGTTACTTCTCCTGTGGTTCAAAAGGCTCAAATTCAGACTAAACCGAATCATCCGATAGTTGATTTGAATAAAGTTACTGTAGATATAACGACTCAAACTCTTTCTCTGCTCGCCGAGTCTGTGGCTAAAAAAATTACAAACGAAATTGCCGATAAAATTAAACAAAGTAATGTTTTTGAGCCTATAATCGATGCGGCTAAAATAAAAAGAGATAATGAAATTCTTGCTAGTCAGGTTGAAACATTGCTTGAAGAAAATAAAAAACTTATAACAAGAAATATTTTACTTCAGGGAGAAAATGCCAAATTTAAACATGTATTTGGAAATTTTTATACCAGAGAGCAATAAATTTTTATGCGGAATAAAAATTTAAAAAAAGAATTGGAAAACCTTGTTCCTCTCAATGTAATAAAAGCTCTTGATGTATGTTCTCAGACCGCAGAAGAACTATCCTTAAAGATTTTTTTAATCGGAGGGGCGGTCAGAGATGTCATCAACGGGAAAAAACATTTTGATATTGATATTGCTGTTCAGGGAAATGCTATTGAGTTTGCTCATTATCTGGAGAATACTAATTTTGAATTTTGTAAAATAAAAGAAATTCATGAGAATTTTAAAACAGCAAAAGTTGTTTTTTTTATTGATTATGAAAAAATAGAAATAGACTTAGCAAGTACAAGAAAAGAATCATATCCCTATTCGGGAAGTCTTCCTAAAGTTGAAGAAATAGGATGTGATCTTTATTATGATGTTGCAAGGCGGGATTTTTCCATAAATTCCATGGCGATATCCTTGAATAAAGAGAATTTTGGGGATTTAACAGATTATTTGGGCGGATATGACGATATACAACAAAAAAAAATACGGATTCTTCACGAAAAAAGTTTTATAGATGATCCTACAAGAATAATAAGAGCTTTAAAATTCAGGGTGCGTTTTGGTTATGATCTTGATGACACTACAAGAAAATTGCAGAATAAACTTCTTGAGTCAGGAATGTTTGATGATTTCTGTGGAAAACGAATTACATCCGAGCTAAAGCAGACTTTTAACCTTAATAAATCAGAGATTATGGAAATATTTTTACGGGAGAATATTTACAGGCTGGTGGATAAAGATATCAAGACCTTTTATCGTCATTGCGAACAAAATAATAATAATTGGATTGCTTCGTCGCAAGCTCCTCGCAATGACATAACCTGTGAATCATTAATCTTAGAATACTTAAACTTTATAAACCCTGACTTTATCTGGCTTATTTATCTCGGTGTAATGTTTTTGGATTTTTCAAAAGAAAAAATTGCTCAAATTGCAGAAAAATTATATCTTTCTAATCAGGAAACGGAAATTTTGATTGGAGCTAAAACGCTTTTGGAAAAAGCAGAAAGTCAGATTCCGAAACAAGTTCGGAATGACGTTAGTTGTCATGCTGAACTTGTTTCAGTATCTTATACAAATTTTGAAATTTATGAGTTTTTTGAAGGGTTTATGCCGGAGTCTATTTTGATTCTTCTGATTAAAAAGCCTGAATTAAAAGAAAAAGTAGAACTTTATTTTAAGGAATTAAAAGATATAAAAATCCATACCACAGGTGAAACTCTTATAAATTTAGGGTTAAAACCATCTCCTGTTTTTAAGGAAATTTTGAGAGAACTTTTGAAAGCACGAATTAACGGAGAATTTTTCTCCGAGGAAGAAGAGAACGAGTTTTTAAAAAAAATCCTGCGATAAACCGCAGGATTTTTTTTATGTTTTATTATTTTTTTATGTATAGAGAGGTGCTAAACCTGCTTCGTGTTGAGGTAAAGTGCCTTCTTTAATTTCTGTATACACTCTGTAATCTATATTAGAGAAAGGATTATTTACTGATTCGAGTGATTCAAGGTAACCCTGGTCAACGCAATGGTTTTCAATCATTGCGGCAAGACGTTCAAAGTTTTCCTGATGCTGTCTGAATCTTTCGATAGCATAATCTCTAGCCTGCCATGTTGTAACTAAGAAAGGCCAGTCACTGCTTTGAAGGAGCAGGTTTTCTCTTGCAAGCTGGTTAAGAGCTCTGTGGAGAACATTATCATCAGGAATTGTTGAATAATTGCCAACAATTTGGCTGATTCTTTTTTCAGCGGAATGGATAATAGGCCACATCCACTCTGTTTGGTGATTTTGCCATACCCAGAAGTGTCCGCCCTGTCCCCATGAACTTTCAGGAAGAGCAGCAGCTGTTGATGGAGGATTTTCATCAAGGTATTCGCTGGCTGTTTGTCTTTTTACCACATCTTTTTGACGTGCATCGAGTTTTATTATTACTTGTTTGATGAATTCTACTCCTTCAAACCACCAGTGTCCGAATAGTTCTGTATCAAAAGAAACCATTAACAAGCCGTCTTTGCCTGTAGCCATTTTATGGTCGTTTAATCTATGATAAAGAACATTTACGTAATGATCCGAGTTTTCATTTATTTTTGACATAGCCAAAACAGGATCATAAAGCATTTTGTCGCCAAGATCTGCTGTTGGGCTGGTCAATCTCCAGTAATGCATACCGGATTTGTCGTCTTTTTTGTGGAATTCTCTGTAACATCCGTCGCCTGGGTAGCCATCAGATGCTGACCATACTTGATAGCCGCCTTCATGGTTTCTTCCCATTACAGCAACCTGTGCTTCAGGCAGGTAATAAGCTTCATAGGTGTCTAAACCGGTAGATTCCCTTGCAGGAAGAGGAATGTATTCAATATTTCCGTAAATACCTATTGATCTTCTGCTTCCTACTGAAACGCCGCCTTCTATCTGGTGTGATTCTACAAAGAAATATTCTATGCCGTTATTTTGAAGGAATACTTCAACTGCGGGTCTGTAATATTTTTTCCCTTCAGGTGAAGTTGCTTCATATCCGGGTCTGTAAGCGCATTCAGGAAGCCATGCCCCTCTCGGTTTTCTTCCGAATAATTTTTTGTATGATTCAACGCCGACTTTAAATTGCGCATTTAAGTTAGTGTCAGTGCCTAATAATGGAGAAAATCCATGTGTAGCTCCTGAAGTTGTGATTTCAATACATTCAAGATCCTGGAATTTTCTGAAGGCGCCGATTAAATCTTTG
>Ga0209417_1001459_pt1 | contig 43129 bp, 42 predicted proteins | sample RifGroF2_FD_184002 | JGI IMG/M metagenome (GOLD analysis project Ga0209417, IMG submission 184002) | Groundwater microbial communities from Rifle, Colorado, USA - Groundwater F2 (SPAdes) (version 2) | ecosystem: Environmental > Aquatic > Deep subsurface > Groundwater | place: Rifle, Colorado... | reverse complement strand
CTGATCTGTAAATGGTTTCTTTTTCATAGTCTGTACCTCTTTTTTTATTAAATGAAACTTCCGACTACTTGTCCAGTTTCTGGGGTACAGATCATAAATATATTATTAACAATACTACATCCTTAAAATTAGCTGATTTTTTAAAATAAATAACTCGCAAAACGCATTAAGATTACATGCAGGTCAAACTTTTGGGTGTTAGTTTTTGTTAATTTTTCTCACTGGAGTACCTACATATACCCCAGATTCTGTAATATCTTTAGTAACAACTGCTCCTGCTCCGATAATAACATCCGAACAGATTTCAATGTAATCAATTACTGTAGCACCTGCACCAATAATTACATTATCGCCAATTGAGCTTCTGCCGCAAATAGTTGTGGATGGCGCAATATGACAAAATTCGCCAATTTTAACTTCATGTTCAATTGTTGCTCTGGTATTTATAATTGTTCCTGTTCCAATAGAACATAAAGGCGCCATGTAAGCCAAATGAGCAATAAAACAACCTTTTTTAATATTTACTGTTTTATCAACAAGGGCTCTATCCGAGATTATTGATACTAAATTTGTTTTATTAAGCGTTCTATTCAAATTTTTTCTTTTTTCATTATCGCCAATTGCAATATGATATGGTAAATCTTTATTATATTCTTTTACAACTGGGAAATTAAAAATTTTTTCATTATCTTTTGCATTTCTATCAACAAAAATAATATTTACAGACGGGATTTTATCAATTAAAACTCCTGCGACACTTCTTGCGTGCCCCCCACATCCGTATATTAATATTTTCTGTCCTGAATTATTCATAAAAAGCCTTTATTTTTTCGGTAATAAATATAATATCTTCTTCTTGAAGTTCTGGAAAACTTGGTAAATTAATACCTCTATAAGCTAAATCTTCGGCGTTTTCAAATGTTTCATTATTATTATACATAGGCATCTGATGGATTGGGTAAAATAGTGGTCGAGTTTCAATTTTATTTTGCTTTAAATGTGCCCTTAACGCATCTCGACCTTCTTTTTTCGATGTTAAAATTGAACACATCCAGTAGGAATGCTTTACAACTCCTGATTCTTTGTGGAATTCAACCGGTAAACCTTTCAAGTATTTTTTATACCAGTCTGCAATATTTGCCTTTTTATCAATAATTTCATCAATTTTTTCAAGTTGTGCAAGCCCGATAGCACATGCAACATTGGTTAATCTGTAGTTATATCCAATTATATCGTGCCAGTACTCCCTGCCTTCTGCGAGTCCCTGACCTTTTAAACGCATACATTTTTCATACAGGTGCTTTTTATTTGTTACTACCATTCCGCCTTCTCCTGTGGTAATGGTTTTATTTCCGAAAAAGCTAAAAGTTGCAACATCTCCAAAAGTTCCTACTTTTTGGTTTTTGTATTCGGCACCAAATGCCTCAGCGCAGTCTTCAATAATATATAAATCATTTTCTTTTGCAATTCTGGATATTTCATCCATATTGCAGGGATGTCCGTATAGATGAACAACCATTATCGCTTTGGTTTTGGAAGTTATTTTTCTTTTTGCATCTTTGGGGTCCATCTGCCAGTAGTCTTTTTCAGAATCAGCAAAAACCGGGGTTGCTCCTGTATATTTTATAGCATTTACCGATGCTATGTACGTTAAAGTAGGGACTATAACCTCGTCACCAATACCTATTCCTAGTGTCAAAAGAGCAACATGCAGAGCAACTGTACCATTTGATACTGTTGCTGCGTATTTGTTATTATTAAATTCGGCAAAAGAGTCTTCAAACCTTTTTACAAAATCGCCCTTTGATGAAATCCATGTTGAATCAAGGCATTCATTCACATATTTTTTTTCATTTCCCATTAAATAGGTTTTATAAAGCTGATATTTGTACATCTTTTACTTCCAGCGCTTTTTGTATAATTTCCTCTATTTTATCAGAAAGGTTATTCAGGTGTTTTTGTGATTTTTCAGTTAATTCTATAACCGTATATTTTTTAAAGATTACTTCTTTGTTAATAATAGTAATTATTTTTTCAGACAAATCTTCTGAGTCTTGTGCTTTGAAAAATAATACATTTTCTTCAGGACTTATTTCCTTGTTTATAGGAATATCCGACAAAATAACAGGAACTCCAAGAGCTAACGAGTTAAAAACTGCACCGCCGCCCGGACCTCCTTCAAATAAAGTTGGCTGAATAGTTGCTACAGCATTTTTCATAACCTGAATCTGGTCTCTTTTATCAATATATCCGAGAAATATAATATTTTCTTCAAGATTATTTTCCCGAATATAGATTTTTAATCCGTTAATATAATCAGGGTTTCTGGGGTCTTCCATTTTGCCCGTGCAAACAATTTTTATATTCTCATATCCTTTATCTTTTAGTGTTTTTAAGGCTTTAAATGCTGTTATGTGTGATTTATGCATCCAGAACTGATTTGATATTATAAAGTATTTATCAGGTAATTTATATTTTTTTATAATATCAGGGTTATTTTTAAGCCAGCTTTTTTGTAATAAGGGTGCAAACGGCAGGTTAAATATCTGTTCTTCGCCAGCACCATAAAATTTAATATAATCTTGCTTTGCTGCTTTAGAATTTACTACTATACTTTTAGTCTGATTCAATATTGAATTAAAAAATTCATCTCTTCTTATAATTTCATCTTCATCAAAATAATCAGGGAAATATTTGTGCTGGCAATCGTATAAATACCCCACCCATGGCGTTTTAAAATCTTCTGTAATTCCCCATACTCCAAAAGCCGGGAAAACAACATCTATTTTATTTTCTTTTACCTTTTCTGCAAGGTTCATATCATCATAAAAAACAAATTTAACGCTATTTCTTACATCATTGAATTGCCTTTTCTGTAATTCTTCCATAATAAAGTTATATTTATTTATTATTTTAAATATGCTGCGTGTATTTTTTTCTAAAAGTTTATTTTTAAACCTTAATGGTTTGCTGGGAATAAATACATAAGTTTCAAATTTATTTTTCCTGTTTACCAATGCATAAATAAGGGTTTTTAAAAAATCAATACCCCCGCCCCAGTCAAGAAAACCATACGATAAAACTGCAACTTTTATTCTGTTTAAGTTTTCTTTATTCAAAATTCCATCCCCAAACTTTTTCTGTTATTTTATCAATTTTATTTTTGAAATCTTTGTCATTATCATAAATTCTCAGTAAAGACCTCATATATTTACTCATAAATTCGTAAAATTTATGGCTTATATCCTGATATATGCGAAATTTCAATGACTTATAAAAATAATTTCCCCTTATATAATTTCTTGCCTCTTCATAATCCCTTATTGCGGTTTCCTTGTCAGTACTTACACCCCCCAGCAGGAATTTTGCGATTGTTAGGTCAGTATAGCGTACTTTGCAGTTATTTTTAAAGATTGCATCAACATTCAGCATATAATCACTTCCGTAATTAATGTCTTCCCTGTATAAGCCGGAGGTTTTAAATACTTTCTTTTTATAAAAAACTGTTTGATGATGTATATTGCTGTCGTATAAAGAAAGCTTATTCCTGATTTCAGTCTGTTTATATACTGTATCTGGCTTAAAAATATCAAGATATTTCTGGTTTTCCCCTGATGACTTGTAATATAAATTGCCAAAAATAATATCAGATTTATATTGTTTAAATGCACTGGCTACTTTTTCAATAACAAATTCATCATAAAATTCATCACCTGCATTTAAAAAATAAAATACATCACCGGTAGCAGCTTTAATTCCCTTACTCATTGCATGGTATATGCCTTTGTCAGACTCTGAAGTATAATAATCAATTCTGTCTTTATATTTTTCAATAATTTCAAGGGTATTATCTTTAGAGCTACCATCGATTATGACGTATTCAATATTATCATATTTTTGAGATAGAACACTTAAAATCGTTGGTTCGATAGTATCCTGCGCATTACAACAAACTGTTATTACTGATATTTTCATATTATAAATTATCGTTCTCTTATAAATTGTTTCCAGAATTCATAATTATACCTGTCCCAGGCATGACAGCCAAAAGGAAGCTGTTCATTATTCATTTTATACAAGATATGGGGATTACATTCAAAAGAAAATTTTAAGGCTTCTGAAGGGGCGGGGGTTTTAAACTTTTCATCAAAATATCTGGCGTGCTTTGCCCAGAATATATCTTCGTATTCCTTAAAATTTTCAAGATAAAATTCAATTGAATTTTTATAATCAAAGTAATTTTTTATAACTCGCCTTATGCTGGAATCAACAGACAGCATATGCGTTAGTTTTTCAAATTTCTGGTTTTTATGCAAAATGTTTAACAGAGGTTTGATTTTTCTGAGAGAAAATCCGCCATTGCCTATTTCCGGTAATAAAGATGCATTTGTACCAGCATTATCCATACCTTCAAACCAGGGAGCACCTATGTAATCATAGCCCTGTTTTGTCCAGTACAATAAATCATCTTTAAAAACATAAGCATCAAGCTGGTGCACAAGCATAAATTTGTATTTTCTGAATCCGTTATAAAAATCATAATTCAGCATTAATTTGTTATAACCGTCTAGCCCTTTAAAATAATTATCTGCAAACCTTTTTATGTTAAATTTTATATTCAATTTTTTACACATATTTTCATAAAAAACAGCATCAAGGCTTTCAAGTGCGACAAAGCAAATATCATAGTTCTTAAGAACTATGAAACATTGCTTTAACGAAACAAGTTCCTTTTCATTAGGCATATTTTTATATATGTGAATAACTATAACTATTTGCTTTCTACGCAGGTTTTTTTTAAATTCCTTTATTAATGAACCTCTTTTTTCTTTTTGGGCAGGCAATACAAATTTCTGCTGTTCAATGATATCTTCTGGTTTTGGAACAGTTTTTTTATAATTTAAAAATTCCAGCTCTTTTTCATTGCTTTGCGTTGCCTTAAAAATATACTGAAACACATAGGATTCAAAATCTTCTTCAATTAGTTTTAAATTAATATTAGTATTGTCAAAAGAATTATAAACTCTATCTATATTCTCAATTTTTAACCCTAGTTTCTTAAAAAACTCCAGGATACTTTGCAGGGTAAAAAAACGGATATGGGTTTTGTCTAACAGTCCTATTTCAGTATAATTAAACGAATTACCCAATAAATCCAATTTTATGCTGCCATGCGCAATATTAGGTATTGAAAAGATAAAAGCGCCATTTTGTTTTAATAAAGGTTTCAGGCTGGTTATAAGCATTTCAGGGTTATAAACGTGTTCAATAACATCAGCTAGTAAAATATAATCGAAATACCCTTTATACTTATCTAACTGATTTTGAAAAGCGTTTAAATCCAGTTCATAAAGTTCAGAATAAACATTTTTGGTTCTTGCTTTTTCTAATGATGTTTTATCAATATCAACACCTACAACTTCGCATTGTTTATGGCGAACCAAATAGTCCCCCAGCGCACCGACAGCACATCCAATGTCCAGCACTTTTGAATTCGGCTTAATGTTGTTCAGGCATAGTGTGTGGGCATTATTTTTATCTTCTATATTTATTTCAAAATCGTAATTCATTGTTTTATTATACTTCTGCATAGTTCATCTGCAATTGCTTTAGTCCCATTTACACCCCAGTGGGAATCATCAAGATAATATAGGTCTTTTTTGCCATTTTTTAGTTCTTTTCTTAGAATTTTTTTAGTATTCAGGTATTTGTATTTTTTATCCAGTGGATTCAGGGCTTGAAAAAAAGTTGACTTATCATATTCGTTATCTACAACATATTCACTGTAAATATTATATTTGTCCGGGGCAGGCAGGAAAATCAAAGTAATATTTTTTTCCTGTAATTTTTCTGCCAGCTTATTAAGTTCATTATTCACCCGTGAAATATTTTCAGTACTATTTTTAGGGATATTTTTTACATCATCTTCATAAAATAAAAGCTTGTCAGGATATTTACCGGTAAATACAGGCTTGTTTAAGTCTTTTATATAAACCTTTAATCCTTCCGGCTTATCTGTAAATTTGTATAATACGTTATATAACAAAAAATAAAATCCCGAACTGAAAAACCTTTCAGTATCAAACTGCTGTTTTTCTTTTTTGTAATTTAAATACAAGCCTTTAAACCAGTTTAAATCCATTGTTTCATCCATATTAACAGGTTTATAGGCGCAAACAGATCTTTCAACTGTTTCTAAAATTATGTATTTGGGTTTAATCTCATCAATAAAGCCGTTATTAATTAAATTAGACAATATCTGGCGAGGAGAATCATACTCTTCAAGTGTCTTAGTAAAAAGATGTAAATTTAATACATTCATATTTGTATTTGAAGCAATATAATCCTGGTAATACGGGTTTTCCCCTCCCACTGCGCCATTGGAGAAAGAATCACCGATAGTTAGGATGTCAATTTTTTCTCCATTGTAATCACTGTATTCTATGTGTTTCTTAGGCAGGGTAAACTGTGTTTTTTTAGGGATACTATACTGATACTGGTAGCTTAACCTTGCCATGCCGCCCCTGGTTATATCCTGGGGATAATTCAGGTAAATTTTCCATATAATGGCATCGCCTATTAAAATAAATAGAAATAAAGACAAAATAACATAATTAAACTTTTTTGCACTCCGGTATATGTTGTTTGACCGATATCTGGAAGGTATTATTTTCAAGGTATCAGAGAACAGTGTTTCCATTGAATCATAATTAATCTCAACTTTTTTCGGATGTTTTATTTTCCAGATTTTTTGAGTAGGAATTCTTGACAATGGAGAAGTTACATCTCTTGTATGGAGTGCATCTGCAGCAAATCCAAGATTTTTAACAAGATTATTGTTTGTATTTGCGCATAACCCGTTATTTTTTAAAATAGCATACCACCACTGTAAATCCCATGTATCTATTTTGTTGTTCTTGGTTTCATTAAAGACTTCATACCAATAATTTTGAATAGTCGGATTATCAGAAAGCTGTTTAACCACATTAGCGTCAAAGTTTTCCATTTCAACATCATAATGTTTCCATGCCCTTCTCCAGCTTGCCCAACCCCAGCAGTGCATTATGCGATTGAAATAATAGCTGTCCTTATCGAATTTTTGCCTTATTACATTAGCCCCTGCAATGTGCATTATACGGAGATTATCCCTGTATTTTTCCAGTAAATTCTCGCAATACCTGAAAAAACTTTTATTGGGCAGGCAGTCATCTTCTACAATAATGCCTTCTTCCACATTATCAAAAAACCAGTCAACAGCAGAACTGACAGCGTATTTACAACCAAGATTTTTATCTCTTAAAAGAGTTTTTACTTCACACTCCCAGTCAATATTATCAAGCACTAATTTTCTTGTTTGTTCGCAAATTTCTCTTTCTTCTTCAGTTCTGGTGCCATCAGCGGCAATATAAAAATATCTTGGCTTTATTTTCCTTATAACTTTAAAAACCTGCTTTGTTAATTCAGGTCTGTTAAATATCAAAAATAATACAGGAGTGTTAAACATTCTGAGATTTCCTTAATAACTTTACGGTTATATTCTCCTGATTATACTCAATACAATAATCACTAACCAACTTTTCCTTCTGGATTAAATACCAGAGTAAATACATCATATCAACTTCAGGGTAAAAATCTCTTTCCCGGGAGATTTCCTGTTTTTTAATTTCAATTTCTGAAAAATTGTATTTTTTTAGTAAGGGATTAATTTTATTCAGGCAATTTTCTAAAAATAAGTCTTTTGAGCTTTTTTGAGGAGGTATAATCTTAGGGATATTCAACCGCAAAACTGTATCATCATTAATATCCAATAATGCTTCTATAACATCACGAACAACTTTGCCTCTTATATAGCTGCTGCCAAAGGGAATATCCATAGTCGCAAATTTTCCCGATGTAAGGGTTTTTCTATTCTCAAGGGTTAAAATATTACCCCAACTGCAATTATTTCTTTCAACTTTATGTAAATTCAGGGAATAATATATGTTCATATCATCCCACCATTTTTCTGGGAAAAAGCCTTTTTTCTGATCAGAAACAATCTCATGCCACTGGTGATACATTGGAGAGGTCTGCTTTATAAGCCACAGGTCCCTTATCCCGACTTTTAAAAGCCTCTGGTATAAATCCTCATCTTCCTGTCCCCAGAAGCAGTAGAATTCATCAAAACCTCCCACCTGTTCAAAATACTCTTTTTTAACAAAAAAAGCCGGTCCTTTAGCGTCAGTGCCATGGTTCGTGAAGTTAAGCGGTTTATTTTCCAAGTTGTCCCAATCGCTAAATCCTTCCGGCAGAAGGTTCATCGTATTATATATCTGGAGTTTTTCGTCTTTATACTGAATAAGGGTTTCTAAAAAGTTTTTGTAATATAAGACATCAACATCTCCAAACAGCAAATATTCACCATTTGCCACCCTTGCGCCTGTATTCAGGGAGTGCGAACGGTTCCAGGGCATCCCTAGCGTATTATTAAAAACATATCGTGTAAAATTGTATTTTTCAACTAGAGGTTTTATTAAATTTTGATATTCCTCGCTGCTGCCATAATCTACAAAAATAAGCTCAAAATCTTTATAAGTTTGTGCCTTAAAATAGTCGAGGCATCTTTCAACACGCTCTGTGTCACGATTTCTATATCCCAATATTACGCTAATCTCAGGCATTTATAAAATTCCTTATTTTTACCTTTAATACTTTTTTTTCTTCTTTAAATTTTTGTTTAAAGGATTTTGGGTGCTCAGAGGTGTTTGAAGGAATAAAATAATGCTTTATTTTTTTACTTTTTATATCATATTTTTCAACTAAATGAGCAACCCAGGGAAACATCTGGTATTTTTCAAGTACTAATTTCCTTGATTCTTTTATATATTCAAGGTTTTTCTCCCAGAGATTATTTTCAATAGCATTGTTTATTATTTCCATGGCTTCCTGGGGATTTTCTATATCAATTAAAATCATTGATTCATTAGGGAAATACTCTGTAATTCTTTTAGCTCCATAATAAATTGGCATAGTATAACTTAAAAAACAATCAGAAATTTTTTCGGTCCAATAATCATCAAGTGAATTATTTTCTATTGCAAGTGAGTATTTATAAGGGTACAAAGCATCGAATTTATCATCTATCGGCTCAAATCCCCTGCCATACAAGTCAAAATCAAACTTATTCCTACACAGGAATTCTTTAAACTCCATTCTTTTTTTATGCCCATTATGAAATGTTGAACTGCTGGTTATCCAAGAAACCCTATTTTGTTTTTGAGAGTTTACATCCATTACTTTTAATTCATCATAAGACTTTTTTATATGCCAGGGTAGCGCAGTCTGGGTTGATATTATATTTTTATTATATTTTTTATCCCAGAACGAAAAAATTTTATCAAAGTATTTAAAAGACTCGGTATGCCAGGTATATACATATACAGCCGGCTCCTGCGTAAAAAGCCAGGCTTGCCGGGCTTTTACTTTAATATCCTTGTGGGGACGATTTAAAACTACAAGCAGGTCGCATTCCTTAACATCATCTGTGGTAAACTCAATATCGCCCCATTTTTTTGAGAAATTAGGGGTTTGGCGCATTATATCCAGATCGTCCCAATCTTTTGATATTCTTACCAGCATTTAGATTTACTATTTTTCTTAATCTATAAATTTTAACAAAAAAACATTGGTATTTGTCCTAACGGACAATTTATGATAATGATTTAAATTATAAAAAGAAATACATTTAGGAAATTTTTAAAATAATGTCAAACAAATCTGCTTATAAATATCCAAAGTTAATTGCAACGTCTGTTATAAGGTCTGTTAAGGAAAATGAAAGCCATGGAGGTGTTTACTTAATTGACACTGAAACCGGTGAAACCAGGCAGGTAATTGACTGGAACGATTGTAACATTGACTGGAAAGGACGAGGCGGCGATAGAGGGTTAAGAGGCATAGCATTTTATGAAAATAAAATTTATATAGCTGCAAGTGATGAAATTTTTGTATTGGACAAGGATTTTAACCGTATAAAAAGTTATAAAAATAAATATTTAAAGCACTGTCATGAAATATTCATAAATAAGAATAAACTGTACTTAACTTCAACAGGTTATGATTCAATATTAGAATTTAATCTGGATAAAGGAGAATTTATAAAAGGCTATTATATTAAACAAAAGAAGGATTCTCTCGATCTTAAGGTTTTTAACCCTGAACAAAATAATGGCCCTGAACAAAAAGATACTTTACATATCAATAATGTCGGTTATTTTAACGGAAAAATATATTTTTCTGGCACATGTCTAGATAAAATATATTTTATCCATAAATTTTTGGGGTTTAAGTCAGCCAAACCATATATGGATATTCCATTGAGCACACATAACACCCAGCCATACAATGATGGCATTATATATAATGATACAGCCGGAAAAAGAATAATTTATAAAAATAGTAAAATTATTGACGAATTTCATATTATTGAATATGAAAAAGAAAAAATGCTGAATACTGACCTGCCGGAGGATCATGCAGTACAGGCATTTGGGAGAGGATTATGCTTTAAAGACGATTTAATATTTGGAGGATCTTCTCCAGCCACTATATCTGTTTATAAACAAGGGAAACCAAATCCTATAAAAACCATTAATCTAACAATGGATATCAGAAATTCCATTCATGGTCTGGAAATATGGCCCTTTGAAACATTTAAAATAAATGAGGTAAATCAATGAAAAAAAAACGCATGTATGTTGTTCCCAGCATAGGTCGATGCGGTTCAACCTTAATTTGGGAGCTTATGAATGAAGCGTTAAAAACTGAGGATATTCCATTACCAAACGGTCATATTTTATTTAAAACTCATGAACATTATAGAGGGCAATTTAAGGACTATAAGACAATTTATATGTATGGTTTTATTGGAGATGTTATAGCCAGTTTATGTACAAAGCAGATTTCCGGATTGAAACAACATTTTGCCCAGCTAGAGATTCTTCCAAAACACATAGCTGTTTTTATGTTTCTTGATAAAATACATAGGTGCTTGGCTTTATGGTATTTAATTATAGGAGATAAATTCAGGTATAAGGAAAATATGCACTCCTGGAAAAAGCATACGGATATTCTTTTTGTTAAATATGAGGATTTATGCGGAAATAAAGATAAAAAAATGCAGGAAATTTCAAGTTTTTTAGGATTTGACCTTCCTGATTTTGATATAAAAAAAAGAAAATCAAGCTTTAACAGCCTGCCTAAATTTCTTCAAAAAGCTATTACCAAAGAATATAGTCCATATGTTCAAGAATTTGAAAAAATTGATTATAAATTCCCATTTGAGCAGGAATTAAAATGTATTTTCATTCATATCCCAAAAACAGCAGGATGCAGCATAACTGAGAGTTTATTTAACAAGCCTGACGGACTTGGGCATATTGATATTCATTTTTATAAAAAACATTTAAAGAATGAAAATTACAATAATTATTTTAAATTTGCTTTTGTCAGAAATCCCTGGGACCGAGCTGTATCAATATATTCATATTTAAAAAAAGGCGGCTGCGGTAATGAATTTGATACAGATATAATGGAAAGATATATAAAAGATTACGAAACCTTCGAAGAATTTGTATTATCTTTGAAAAATCCTGATACAGCTCAAGGACTGCTTGCGGAAAGCGCTCATTTTCGTCCGCAGTATACTTTTATTTGTGAAGGGGAAAAAAAATTTATGATTGATTTTGTGGCAAGGTTCGAAAATATAGAACAGGATTTTAAATATATAACTGCAAAATTGGGATTGAAAACAGTAGAATTACCTCATTCTAATAAAAGTGAACATAATAACTATAGGGAAGAATATAAATCTCAAGAAACGATTAATATAATAGCTAATCTTTATCAGGAAGATATTGAACTTTTTAATTATTCTTTTTATTAAATAATTCCAGCTTTTTTAGTTCTCTAATCACAGCCTGTGTTCTAACTTTTCTGCCTTCGGTATTCAGATGATAAACAGTATCATAAAAATATTTGTTATCTAAATAGTAAACATCTTCTGTGTTTAGTACAGGTACATTTCTCTGTTTAAAAAATTCTTCCAAATCTCTGCGTAAACGCTGGTATTGTGCGCTATCGTATTCCTCATAATAAGGTAAAGATGGAAATGTATATATAACGTTGATGTTATTACCATCACACCAGTTTAAAAACTCTTCAATCTTTTTAACAGGATAATTTTTCACATTTAAATTTTCTTTTAAATCTTCTTGCAACTCATTTCTTTTGTTAAAAAGTTCAGTTAACTGTCCGACTGCTTTTAATTGATCGCCATGTATGTTTATATTTTCAGGATTATAAGTGGCTTCCGTTAAATCTTCCGAGTTAATAGCATTTTGTTGGGTTTTGATTTTAAGTAAATTTAAAGGATTCTTCAATGATTTTTCTGTCAAGCCTTTTATCTTTTCATTTAGTGAAATTGTATTAAAATATTCTCTGTCAAATGTTTTAACATAATTTATAAGGACTTCTTCGTTATCCATATCATTTTTGAATAATTTATACTCTATTGAAAGCAACACAGTATCATTTGACTTTAAAAAATCTTCTTTAGCTTTATATAAAAGGTAAACCAAGCCTAACCCTGCATGCGTACCGGCATTCACAACAGGAATATTCAGTTCTTTTTCTATCTCAGCCGCTTTTATACTGAATAAAGCATTACTTCCCCCCACTATTACAATTTTAGGCTGTTTTATACCTCGGGCGTATTCGAGTTTTTTGTTGTAAAGCATTTCTATCCAAAGAGAAGCCCCGCTGTCTTTTCCCCAAAAGCAATTATAGATACTGCTCAAGATTATAAAGATCGTTATTAAACTAAAAGTTGATATTGTGTATTTTTTATATTCATTCATTAATATTTAAAACCTTTTTTAACTCCCTTAAAATTGCATTTGTTCTAATAAATCTTCCGTCATTATTTAAATGATAGCCAGTATCATAAAACATCTGGTCATCCAAATAATAAACATCAGATGTATCAAGAACAAGGATATTTCTTGATTTAAAGAATTGCTTTAATTCATTTCTTTGAATACTATATTCTTCATTTGAATATTCTTCATGGAAAGGTATTGTGGGAAAATGGTAAATAACCTTGATGTTATTTCCATCACACCAGTCTAAAAACTCTACAAGCTTAACCATAGAATAATTTTCAAAATCAAGTTTGTCTTTTAATTGTTTAATAATAATGTTCTTCTTGTCAAAATCTACTGTTTTATGACCGTCATTTTTAGTCTGATCACCATTATCGTTAAGGTTTTCAGGATTATATGTTACGTCAGCTACTGCTTTTATACCTTCTTTTTTAATTTTTTGATCCATTATAAGAAAATTTAAAAAATTGTTGAAATTGACTCTACTATAACCTTTTAGCTTATCTTTTAAACTTAATTTTTTAAAATATTCTTTATCATAACTTCTTACATACTTAAAAAGTTCCTCTGATGCATCTTTTTTGCCATTAAAAAGACTTTCTTCTATAGATAGCAAAACTGTATCACCTGGTTTGGCAAAATCTTTTTTGATTCTATACAGCAGGTAAGGAAGCCCGAGCCCTGCATTGGTTCCAGTGTTAACTACAGGTATACCCAGTTTCCTTTCAAGTTTTCTTGTATCTATACTAAAAAGTACATTTGAACCGCCAACAATGATTATTTTTTGGGTTTTTATACTGTGTGCATACTCGATTTTTTTATTGTATATACTTTCCAGCCATAACGATGCTCCATAATCCTTATATATAAAGGCATTTATAGCAACAAAAGTTAAAAGAAGAATAGTAACAATAGCTATTATACTTATATTAAATTTTTTATATTTATTCTTCATTTGTCATTCCTATTAAATATTTAATAAATTTTCGAGGCTGCCTGGTAAAACTGGGAATATCACGGAAATGCCTTTTCCAGAGTTGTCCCTGATATCTGGAACCACCCAGTTTAAGCCATTTTTTATAATTTTTATCCCATTCTTTATTAATCCAATAATTCCAGAACTTTTCAGGACAAAATGTATGTAATATCTTTGCCTGATTTTTACGTGTATCCCCCTTATATGCAGGATTAAAATTATAAAGAATACTCATTTCATAAACATTTAAATTAAATTCCTTTACCATTAGGTTTATGATGCCCTGATCAGCGCATTTTAAATACTTTGCCATTTCAATTGTTTTTTTATAACACCATTCTTTTAAAACTTCATAACCTGTTAAATTATCCTGAAGATACATTATGCCCGCATTATATTTTTTATCACCTGCTTTTAAACCATCAATTTCAATTGTAAAATCAGTAGCGGTATTATCTCCCAGTGCAAGTGATATTCCCCTTTCGCCTTGTTCATCAAAAATCCCCTGAATGTCACGTTTTATCAAGATATCAATATCAAGCCAGAGTACTTTTTTGTATTCATTCAGTAAATCAAAGCACTCATAGCGTGCGAAAGTAAGCTCGCTAAATTTTTTTAATGTCTCTTCTGTTAAATATCCTTGATGAAGAAATTTGTATCCCCTGAAATCACAGGGCAAAATGGAATTTAATATATTTTTGTCTTTATTTGTAATCCCCTGCTCATAGACAGTTATATCTGCTTTCAGGTCAGGTGAATGCTTTTTTAACCCAATCAAGACATTTCCCAGAGCAAAAGTCATATTGCCTGTTGCGCCAAAGACTATAGCTATTTCTTTTTTTATACCAGCCACACTTAATATTGCCTCTTACTTTTTCTTCAGGAAATATTTTTTATAAACCCTGTTTATTTCTCTTGATAGCTTGCCAAAAAGCATTCCGTTTTCCAGTCGTTCAAATTTTATGTCAATGTTTTTAAAATTCGAATCTATCTTCTCTTCCAGAGTTTTGTATTCAGAAGATTTACTCCATTTATAAGACCATTCTGTAGACTTTGGGATAAAGTTTTCCAGATTTTGAGGTTTTTCTCCTTTAATACCTACTCCAACCACTGTATGAGGAAACAACTTGCTACCGGCGGACTCCACATAAACATTTTTAAAAGGTTTTAATATACTCTTAAATGCTTCCGGGGTGAATCTCCAGTAATCATAAGGATAATCGTGTATTTCAAAATTCATAACCGAACTTATAACAACAATGCCGTCTTTTTTTAGAATTCTGTATATTTCTTCCAGTGCTTTATGGGGATATTCAACATGTTCAAGTGTATCCAGGCATAAAACCGTTCCTATGGATTCATCAGGAAGATCAATGTTATGTAAATTAAGAATTCTGTCTACGCCGGGACCTTTACGCATATCGCATCCGACATACTCTTTGCCCGAAAAAAATGGTCTTAAATCCGCATAACCTTCCTGTGCCTCAACCTGGAGCGAGCCGAATTCATATACAGGCTCCATTACATCAAAATTTTTTGAAAAAATTTCAGTATATTCCTTGATTTGGTTTCTCATTTTAAATTTGTTCCTCTCTAAAAAATAATAAAAGAAAAATATTTAAATAGTAAGTTAAAAAACTGTTTACATTTTAGTCCGAGTGAAATAATCTTTAAATAATGAATAGCGGGGAGAGTGCAATATGCTTTTTAATTCTTATATTTACATATTTTTATTTTTACCGATTACATTAATCGTTTATTTTACTCTAAATAAATTTAAACTGATTCAAATCTCAAAAGGTTGGCTGGTTCTTGCTTCACTTTTTTATTATTCATATTGGAAGCCTGAATATCTTCCCCTTATTCTCCTTTCAATGATTTTCAATTATTCAATAGGCTCAACTCTTTTAGGCAAAGAAAACCTTAAAATAAATAGAAAGCTTATACTTGGTATAGGCATTATAGGAAATATATTTTTACTTGGATATTTTAAGTATTTTAATTTTTTGCTTGATAATTTCAACAGTCTGCTTCATTCGGATTTTGATTATATGAAAATAATACTTCCGCTTGCCATAAGCTTTTTCACTTTCCAGCAGATAGCATATCTTGTGGACAGTTACCGAGGAGAAACAAAAGAATACGATTTTTTAAACTATGCATTGTTTGTGACGTTTTTCCCCCAGCTAATAGCCGGCCCAATTGTACATCACAAGGAAATGATGCCGCAGTTTGAAAAATTGAGGAATAAAATTTTTTCTCATAAAAACTTTGCCGCAGGCATATTTTTATTTTCAATAGGTTTATTTAAGAAAGCAATACTTGCAGATACACTATCCGGCTTTGTAGGGGAAGGATATTCACTTGTGAACAGCTTAAATTTCTTTGAAAGCTGGCTTGTAATGATATCTTATGCCCTTCAAATATATTTTGATTTTTCAGGATATACTGATATGGCGCTTGGTGCCAGTATGATGTTTAATATTTTCCTGCCGCAAAATTTTAATTCTCCATATAAAGCTACCAGCATACAAGATTTCTGGAGAAGATGGCATATGACACTCTCAAGATTTCTCAGGGATTATATTTATATTCCTCTTGGAGGAAATAAAGCAGGAAAACTAAAAACATACAGGAATCTTTTTCTTACATTTTTAATTGGAGGATTATGGCATGGTGCTAACTGGACATTTATTATCTGGGGAGCGATGCATGGAGTGGCAACAGTAATTCAAAGATTATGGCAGTACACAAAGATAAGACTGCCAGGCTTTATTGGAACAATAATTACATTTATGTTTGTTTGTTTTACCTGGGCTTTTTTCAGGGCGGACAGTCTTGATTCGGGTCTTCAAATGTCGCAAAACATGCTTGGCGCAAATGGATTTAAACTACCATCCGTTTATCATGGTCATTTTAGGCTGGAAAATATAAATTCTTTAGCGTTTTTTGATCCTACAAATACCTTGTATACAATAATACTGTCATTTGGACTGTTATTCTCAATAAATTCCACTCAAATTACCCTAAAATTCAAACCTTCTTTTTTAATGGCAGTTTTTACAAGCATAATATTGATTATGGGTATAAGTTCAATTGGACAGCCAAGTGAATTCTTATATTTTAATTTTTAAAACGTAAATCTGAATACTGTTCCTGCTAGCCGCCTTAGATGCTGGTTTCTGGCGATTGAACGAAAAGTTTTGTTTAAAATTTTGTACATTTTAAAATGATGCGGCTTGTAATAAGTACTCAGCAACTCTGCTTTTTCCTTATTTGCAAGTTGTTTGAGTTCTTCATTTTTAGAATTACTTTGTCCTCCGAGTGTAAACTTTGCTATGACCCTGTTAAAATATCTTGTTTTCAGCTTATACTGCATAATAACCTTTAAATTCAGGTCATAATCAGCGGTGAGGCGATACTTTTCGTCATAAAGGCCGCAAAGATTGAACACTTCCTGTTTATAAAAAATCCCCTGATGACAAATACACTCGTTTATAAAGAATAATTTATCCACGTCACTGTAAATGCGACGTTCTTTCTCTAGTCCATTATCGTCAATAAATGACATATCGCCAAAAATCATTGTGGCTTTTGTTTTTTGGAAGAATTTTACAACGTCTTCTATTACTTTCTCATCAAAAATATAATCATTAGTGTTTAAAAAGTACAATATATCGCCTGTAGCTGCTTTAATTCCCTTATTCATTGCATTAAATATGCCGTAGTCCGGTTCTGATATAAAATAATGAATTTTACCCCTGTATTTTTCAATGATATCAACCGTTTTATCTGTTGATTTTCCATCTATTATTATATATTCAATATCAGGATATGCTTGGGCAAGAACACTTTTGATTGAATCTTCTATGGTATTCTCTGCATTGAAACTTACTGTAATGATTGAAACCTTCATTATTCAGCCTTTTTAAAATTATGGTTATAAATATATCTAAAAAATTTGCCCGTATGCCGAAAAGGATCAGGTGCAGCCGGCATAAATCTTTTCTTGAATTTAATAATAAATTTATCTATTAAATTGGCTTTTTTGCCTTTATATGGAGTTCCTCCCATTTTTATCCATTTCTTGTAATTTTCGTTCCATTGGTTGAAGTTATAATAATAATTCCAGAATTTTTCCTCAGCATAAGGGTGAATTATAACCGCATCTTTAACTATAGGTTTTTCCGGATGGCAATTATAAATTTCATTCAACTCAGTTACTTGAATATTAAATTCCTGAATCATTATATTTAAAACACCTTGATCCGGACAAACTAAATAAGGCCCCCATTCCAAAGTTTTTTTATAACACCAGTTTTTTAATTCATGATAATTCTTTAATTTTTCGGTAATTAATAATACCCCGGTATTAAAATAGTTGGACTCCATATCATAGCTGCCTGGATTTTGTGTAAAATTAAAACTGTTTTTATGAATATCATTACGCCACATAGCAAACTCAACATCCATATTTGTTAAAGAGCTTAAATTTTTCTGAATAATTGTATCTATATCAAACCATAGCACTTTTTTATAGTTTGCTAACATATCAAAGCATTCATAACGGGCAAATGCTAATTTTGAGTAGCGGTTTAGAGATTTACGCCTTACATTCTCAGATTCTATCTCATATTCTACGAATTTTGTGGGAATAATATTATTTACAATATCCTGCTCTTTTTTAGAAATGTCTTGATGGTAAACAATTAAATCAAAATTGCGGTTTAAGTACTTTTTTATATCTAAAACCGTACAAAATAATGCAAATGCCATATTTGATGTGGCACCCAGAACAACTGCAAGTTCTTTTTTATCCATCATCAAGCACCTTTTTGTATGTTTTCTTTGTTTTTTCGGCAGTTTTGATCCAGGAAAAGTTCTTCAAACGTTCATTTCCTTTACTAATAAGCTCTTGCCTTAGATTATTATTGTAAACAACCTGTGTTACTGCTTCTTTTATTTCTTGTTTGCTATAAGGATCAAAATACATAGCGCCATTCCCGGCAATTTCAGGAAAAGAACTTGTGTTACTACAAACCAGAGGACATTCACACTGAAACGTCTCCAGAAGCGGAAATCCAAAACCTTCATAAACAGAAGGAAAAACAAAGCAGATGGCCTGTTTATAATATGAAATCAACTGTTCATGGCTTTGTACAGGCAGCTTTACAATTTTATCCCTTATTCCTAATTCCTTAATGAATTTAATTTCATTTTTATTAAATTCGCTCCCTCCAGTCACAACAAGATAAAGTTCTTTATCCTCTTTTAGGATTTCGGCTATTGCTGAAACAAAATTATAAAAATTTTTGTATTTAGCACGCTGTCCGAGAAAATAGATTTATTTTTCCGGCAAAGTTTCAATTTTTTCAACCTTTTCAATTTTATTAAAAGGTGTTCCATGATAAATTAAATCTATTTTCTCCTCATCAACATTGCAAAATTTTAAAATATCTTTTTTGGTATTTTGGGAAATTGCTATAATCCTGCTAGCTTTTTCAATTAGTTCTTTTTTTATCTGTATGGTTTCATTTGCCCATTTATCAAAAACAAAAAACTCGGGTACTGCTTCATTTGTCATATCATGTACTGTTAATACGTAGGGTTTGTTTTTAATATGTTTACGAAAATATTTATCAAAATAAGTAGGATGAAAAATATCAAAATTTTGGTGTTTTAGAGCTTTGGTAATTTTACGGCTATTTTGTGTGCATAAAAATTTAATTAATTGTTTTTTAAACGGAAAATCTTCCGGCTTTATATTAAAAGTTTTAACGTATTTAAGTTCTTTTAAATAGTAATTATCAGAATAAATAATTGGTAGGTTAAAATTTATTTCTTCATCTTCTGAAAAAGATTCCAAAAGTTTTGTTATGTAAAGAGATATTCCGCCAAATATCTGTAATTCAAAAATTTTAGGATCAAATAATATTTTCATATATACTAATATAATATGAAAAAAGCTATTGTAACAATTGCTGTTGGGAAAAGGTTTGAAAGAATGGTAAGGAATTATTGCCTTACTAACTGGAAACATTACGCTGAAAATCATGGTTATGAGCTTGTAATAATAGACAAACCACTAGACGAAAAAGACTCGAGATGCGTTGCCTGGCAAAAATGCCTTGTATGCTCACAGGAATGGTCTAAAAAGTACGACCGGATTGTGTGGCTGGATACAGATATAATAATTAATCCTAATTCACCTGATGTTCTGGAGGGGATGCCGGAGGATAAAATAGGCGCTGTAGACGAATTCAGTTTTCCGACAAAGCAGGAATATAAAATAGCACTCGAAAGAATGTATAAACATTGGGAAAATCTTGGTTATAATCCCGTGATAAACTTCGGGGCAAAAGCGTATTATAAAAATTATGGGATTGATTGTGATTTTAAAGAAGTTGTTCAAACAGGTGTAATGGTTTTTAATCCTAAACTACACAGGGAAGTTTTAGAGTATGTGTATTATAATTATGAAGAAAAGGGATTAAACTATGAAATGCGGCCATTATCTTACGAAATTATAAAAAATAATTATCAATTTTGGCTTGATAAAAGGTTTAATATGCACATTCAATTTTTAAAAGCTCTTTATTATCCTTATTTGCTGGAGTTAGATATTAAAAAACCATCGTTATTGAACAAAAAAGAAATATTGAAGTTAAATATTGAAGCTATGTTTGCAAATTCATACTTCCTGCATTTTACCGGAGTTACGCACGAAATGAAGCTGCTTGATTGGGAAAAATTTACTAATAGGTGTCTTGAATGGCAAGAAAAATAAGTATTGCTTTTATAAAATACCTGGGATTAACAACCGGTGGAACAGAAAAATTCTTGCAAACTATTGCTGCTGGCTTGCCTAAAAACGAATTTAACGTTGATTATTACTGGGCACATCCTGATGACAACCCTCCCGATGAGGGAAGAAAACAATACTTGCTTGATAATGGCGTTAACTTAATTGAATTTAAAACATCAAAATCAAGAGTTCACAGAGGAAAAATTTGGCTGGATGAAACCAATTTTTTTGAGGTTTTCAAAGGCGCTGATTTAATCCAGACTGGTCGCTGCGGGTTATTTGAAGAACCATTTTGCTCTATCAGAAACATTCCCATAATTGATTCGTTACATTATGTTGTAGGTGTTGATAACCAGTATAATATATCACGTGTAATGCATATTTCAGAATTCAGCAAGCTCAAATGGATTCAGCAGGGCGGTGATGACTCCAGAGTAGTAATGGTTTCCCATCCGATGATTATTCCTAAGATTGAATTTATCGATTACAGACAGGAATTGGGGCTGCAAAACAAGTTTATTTTTGGCTTTCACCAGAGAAATGATAATGCAATTTTTTCTGACATTCCCATAAAAGCATATAAAGAAGTTGAAAGTGATAAGAATGTTTTTGTTTTGCTGGGTGGTGGTGATGCTTATAAAAAGCAGGTCAAGGAATTAGGGCTTAAAAATATTTATTTTCTTGAACATACTGGCGATGTGAATAGAATCCACAGCTTTTTACAAATGCTCGATGTATATGCGCATGGAAGAAAAGACGGAGAGCTTAACTCCACGGCAATTGCGGAAGCATTATATTATGGCAAACCAATAGTCTCTCATATTTCTGATTGTTTTAACGGGCATGTAGAATGTATTGATAATGCGGGTTTTGTTGTGGAAAATGCAGAAGAATATGCCCAAAAACTTAAAGAAATTGAACAAAATAAGGATTTATACAATAATCTTTCTATAAAAGCCAAAAATCGATTTAATGAACTGTACGATTACGAGAAGCAAATGCAAAATATAATCGCAATATATAGGGAGACTTTGCAAAACCCTTATCCTAACAAACTCAAAAGACTGTATCTGGATATAAAGCAGCAGTTCCCTCTAAGGCGTCATAGGAGATGGCAATGATTTACGACTGTTTTATGTTTTTTAATGAGCTTGACCTGCTGGAACTGCGACTGGAGGAACTTTGCAGTGTAGTTGATCGCTTTGTCATTGTAGAGGCAACAAAAACTCATGCCAATGAGCCAAAGCCCCTATATTTCAATGAAAACAAGGGTAGATTTGCCAAATTCCTTAATAAAATTGAATATGTAGTCATAGATGAATACCCTGAATTCGATGCTGCATGGACTTTTGAAAATTACCAGCGTGATGTTCTTATAAAAACTCTAAAAAAATGCTGTCAGCCTGAAGATGTGATTTTAATATCTGATCTTGATGAAATACCAAAGGCACAACTAGTTGAAAAATATAAAGATACCGAAGGTACAAAGGTTTTTGAGCAGAATCTTTATACTTTTTACTTTAATTACCTGAATGCTACCGAACCTGTGTGGCTAAAAGGTACAAGGATGCTGCGGTTTAAAGATATTGGAGATAAAACCCTCACTCAAATCCGTTTTGCAGAGGGGCAACACATTAAAAACGGCGGCTGGCATTTTACTTATCTTGGCGGGCTTGAAATGGTTAAGTATAAGATCCGTTCATTTGCCCATCAGGAATATAATAATGATTATTACATGAACGAAAACCGTCTTAAAACGCTTATTCAAGATGGTATTGATATCTTTGAAAGAGGTTATAAATATAAAATAGTTAATTTAGATGAAAATTTTCCTGAATATGTAAAGAAAAACAGGCAAAAATTCCAGCATCTTATATTAAAAAAATCGCCGATTTTTCACAGAATTAAAAATGCTTTAACCCTGTCAAAAAGGCAAGATAAGCGTTATATTAATACCCATAAACCCATTAATAATAACCCTGTAAAAGACTTTATTTCCCCATCTTCAACTAAAATACTTGAAGTTACTTCAGATTTAAAAATTGATACTTTGCCCGATAATAAATTTGATTGCGCTATATTTGACGGAACGCTTGGGCAATTTCGTAACCCGCAGGAAGTTTTGAGTAAATTAAGGCAAAAATTAAACCGTAATGGCTATGTTGTTATAAAAACACCAAATTTCAGGCATATAAAAAATTTAAACCAGTTTTTATTTAAAAAGACGATTTCCTATAAAGATGAAAATATCAGGCATTTCACAAGAAAAAGCCTGTTTGACCTGATTCATGAAAGTGGGTACTATTTAGTGACATTTAAAGGTTTAAAGCCTGTAAATACAATGGACTATAAAATTAAAAACCTACTCATGGCCGGAAATCTCTATGACTGTAAGCATGAAGAGTTTTTGTGTGTGATTAAGCATTAATATTTAAAATAATCTGTAAAAGTTGACTTGTTTCTATTTAAATACATGAATAAAGTTTTAAATCTGATCTTTGGAAAGTCATAAGATAAATTTCTATGATGATTTATTAATGTTCCATACGGAGAATTTAGCTTTAAATTATTGTTTAAATACTTATTCTCTGGAATAAATTCAAAGAATTTTCTAAATCTTGGAAGTTTTCTGCTATTCCCCCACCTGGAAGGATCCCTATAAAGCTCTATTTTATATTTTATTGCCAATAACGACAACACAGACTGGTCGTGTCTATGCGACCTAAAGCCAGAATAGTTTTTCTCTTCGCATGTATTTGGTATATCTGTCAAAATATTGGGATTACAACAAAAATTTAGCCATTCCTGAACTAAAGAAAGAATAAATTCATTCTTTTTTAAACAAATAAAACTTGCTGTTATTTGTTCTCCGTTAGCGTATTCAGGACTGTCCAACCCCATCAATATAAAGCAGTCCCTTTTCGTCCATTCGCTATTTTTAAGGTTAGAATTATCAAAAAGTAAGATACCTTTATTCTCTTCGCACAGTTTAAATAAGATGTCCAAGGGCTCAATAATTTCTATACCTGCATCGGAATAAATTAAATAGTCATTATCCTGTATTTTTTTTAAGGTTTCTAAAATGAGGTAAGGCTTCCATAGCCAGTAACCGGAGCCTCTCTTCTGGTCAAGGATATGCTGATTTTCTATATAAAATTGTGTACCTTTTATATTGTTATCACTATAATTAATAACTTTATCTATGTTAAATCTATAGGCAGATTTTTCAAGTTGTTTCTGGCTTTTCAGGAATTGGCCTGTTGCATACGAAATTAAGTAGTTCATTTTAATTTTCACAATATCCAATTAACATAGTTTCATCAGTAAGTGAACAGTAATTTAGTTTTCTTATCATAAATTTATAATCTAAACCAAGGGATTCTATAAGAGGTTTGATATTAAAAAAGTCTTTAGGATGATGATAAATCGATATAAGTAAAACTGGTTTATGGGTAGTTATTGAGTTTAATCCTCCTTTAATGGTTTCAAGTTCATGACCTTCAATATCAAGCTTAATCAAGCCTACATTAAGGTTATTTTCTTCTACGAAGTCATCAATGGTAACTGTCTCTATATATGTTGGATTATTGCCAACAGAAACATCTTTTACTGGAGACATACAAAAAGGTGTCTCAAAAAGTTCTATTTGACTTTTTTTATCATTAAGTCCAAATTTTACGGGAATAATGCTATTTTCTAAGTTATTAATTTTAATCGTTTCTTTTAAACCTTCATACTTGACGTTATCAGGTTCAAAAGAATATATTTTACTTTTTGTGAATTCCTTAAAAATTAAAGCGGAATCTCCCCAGAATGCACCTCCATCTATGAAATCTTTTTGGGATATTTTATTTAATATATCTTTAGGGAGTAATTTTATTCCTTGACCATATTTAAAAATAGCTATTTCATAATAAATATTCTTTGGAAATTTATATTTATTTTTATCTATTACGTAAACAGTTTTTTGTTCACGTAATTCATCTTCATTAAAAAAATCTTCTTTTTTATATAAAAAATTTCGGTTATATTTTTGAGAGGGTAGCATAAAAACATTTCTTTCAAAAAGTTCTTTTGCTGTTTTAATACTTGTATCATCAAGATTTTTTAATAAATCTGTAAACTTTTGTTCAATATCTGATTTATTATTATAATAATATTCTTTCCAAATATCCGACCAAATATTTACTTCATCAAAAAGTTCATAGTTTCCGAAAAGTTTCTTGAATTCTCTATTTATAAACCTTTTATACTCTTTTTTAATTTTTTCTAACATTTAAAAATTCCTTCGTTTTAATCTAGAATAAAGATTATTTTATAATAAAATTGACTTAATATAAAAATATTGAAGATATGTCTATAAGAAAGAACTACAAAAAATTTATCGATAAAGAGTTCCGAAGGATATTTGGGAATTATCAGGAATTACCCCCAATTTTTTATTGGAGTGATGAATGGAAAAATTATTATATTAAAAATCATGAGATAATTGACAAAAAACTGGATATGTTGAAAGCAGGGCTTGATAAAGAAAGTCAAGAAATTATTGATCTTGTTTATAGAAGATATGTTTTTCTTAACCCATGTTTCAATCATAAGCAGGATATATTGATAAATTTCGATAAGTTATTCACATTATCCGAACTCAGAGAACAAAATGAGCTGAATGAATTGCGAAATAACAAAGATAGATTCTCATCCCTTTTGAACAAAGCCCTTAATGGTAAAAACTATTTATTACCTGATGAGCATAAATTTCCGGATTCAATATATAAATCTGATGGAGGACTCAGCTTTTTAGATAAAAATATACTTAATAGTATAAAAAATAAAGCTATTATAGATGGAGGGGCTTTTATAGGAGATTCTGCCCTTCTTTTTCTCAAATATTCACCTTCAAAAATTTTTTGTTTTGAGCCAACTAATTTAAATTTTAATTTACTTAATAAAACTATTAAAATAAATAGCTTAGGTCAGGTACTTATTCCTGTAAAAATAGGCATTAGTAATGTAAATTGTAAAAGTAAAATTTATGGAGAAGGGCCCGGGGCGACTCTTTTAACAGATAAATTTAAATGCAGTGAAGATATTGAATTAACAACTATAGATAAATTTGTTAGTGAATCAAATATTAATCCAGGATTAATAAAACTTGATATTGAAGGAAATGAACTTGAAGCAATTGAAGGTGCTATAGAAACTATAAAAAAATTCAAACCAATATTATTAATTTCAGTTTACCACCATGCGAAAGATTTTTTTGAAATCAAGCCTCTTATAGAAAACCTAAATATTGGTTACAAATTTATGGTGAGAAAAATAGAACCATTTCATACAACTGTGGAAACAATTCTAATAGGCTGGGTTGGCTAATAAATTTTGTTTAACCCTAATTTTGATAAGGTTTTTCTAAAAGAATGTTTGTTAAGCCTTCTTGGAAAAAATTTGTTTAAAAACGTAAAATTCTTTAATTGGAATTTATTAAAATATTGTTTCTGGATTTTTTCTCGTTCTTCCTTGTGAATTTTCCCGCATTCATTATTAGAACTAAGCCCACCCATGGAGAAGATGCTTACAGGTTTATCAAGATAGGCAAAATTACCGTTATTTTTGACAAAATAATTTAAATACCATTCATAGTCGCTGGCTATTTTATTTTTTTCGTTATATAAACCATATTTTTCAAATATTTCTCTTCTGAAAAAAGTCGCAGGGTGGAACACAGTACTTTTTAAAAGTTGTATATTATCAATTAACGATTGTTTTTCATGATATATTCGTCCATCGTATTTATCTAATAATATTAAATTCCCTAAAATAAGTCCTTGTGGGTTATTTTTTGCAAAGTTTGCAAATTGATCAATTACCAATTCATTTATAAATATATCGTCTGCATTTAAAAAGAATAATAAATCACCCGTGGCGGCCTTTATCCCCTTGTTCATAGCATTATATACGCCGTTATCAGGCTCACTGATTATTTTTGCTACTAAATTACCATATTTTTCAACAATCGCAAGTGTGCTGTCTTTTGATGCCCCGTCAACAATAATGTATTCAATATTAGAGTATGTTTGTTTTACAACACTTTTTATCGTATCTTCAACAGTTTTTTCTGCGTTATAGCAAGCGGTTATTATTGAGACTTTCATTCCATCAACTCATTTATGTTAAAATCTTCTTTGATTATAAGACAAATACAAACTGATAAAATGACTAAAATCGATGATACTTCAAGAACAGAAATAATAAGCGCAAAAGAATTATTTAAAAAAAATAATAGATTTGATTTAATCATTAAATACCTGTATGTAAAAGCCAGAGAAGAAAATCTAAACACAGATGTTTATGAGCAGCTTTATAAAGCCCATATAAAAGCTTTTAATAATTTTAAAGACAACCACAAAGCCTGCTATGAAGATTTCATAAATAGTTTTCATAAGACAATTGATAGCATAAAAAACAATGGATTTGATGAAACCATAAGCACAATTCGTGTTAATCAAAATTACGAATGTTTTGATGGTTCACATCGCGTTGCAATAGCAGCTTATTTTGATTTACCTGTTACTATAGTTAAATATGACCATACAGAAAGTTATGATTATAATTTTTTTCGGCATAGAGAATTAAACCAGTTTTATTCTGATATTGCAGCTTTAGAGTATTGTAAATTTGATAAAGACATTTTCATAGTAAATATCCAGCCAAAAATTAATATTTCTGATGATTCTGCAATTGAAGGAATCATAAGAAAATACGGACAAATATTTTATAAAAAAAATGTTTTTATCAATAAAAATGGTCATCTTCATCTAAAATTGATATCTTATGGAACACAATTTAAAGAAGGCTGGATTGGTGACTATTCTAACAATTTTAGTGGCGCAAAAAATCATGTCCAACTTACAACAGGTAAAAATCCGCTTAGAGCATACATAGTAAAAGGAATGGAACGAGGAAATGCTCTAAAACTAAAACGTGAAATTAGAGACTGCTTTAATATCGGCAATGCTCCTGTGCATATTAATGATTCTTATGAAGAAGCACTGGAATTAGCTCAAACATATTTTAATGAAAATTCTCTTCATTTTATAAATAACAGCCCGATTAAAGAAAATAAATTATTTATGGAGCAATTTAATTACTTCAAATCCTGGCTCGCAGACAACCGTTTAAATCCTGACGAATTCTGCATTGATGGCAGTTCTCCTATGACGGTTTACGGAGTCCGAAAAGGTAAGGATCTTGATTTTTTACATTATCGCGAGAGTTTGCCTGATTTGGAAAGAAATGATGTATCAAAACATAACAAGGAACTAAAAAATTACACTTTATCTAAAGATGATATTATTTTTAACCCCCAAAATCATTTTTATCATAAGGGAATAAAGTCTATCTCTCTTGAAGTGTTGTTAAAAATGAAGAAAAAACGCGCTGAATTTCCTAAAGATTATAACGATATTATTTTGATAAATTATACCTTAAAGCCATCTATACAGCTTTTTGCCAAAATAATGCTGGTTCATTTTCCGGATCATTGGCGCGTTTTCAAGCGCAAGCCATTTAAGTATATTGAATGTGCCTTAAGGGGAAGATTAAAACGAATTATGTAGCCCAAAAGTTTATAACTCCTTTGAAATACAATAAAGGATATCTATGCATTAATGAAAAATGGGTATCTAAAAATCTCAAAAAAGCCTTAGTATATTTGATGGGATTAGGGATATTTTTGTAATGTTTCTTTAACAACTTATTAAGAAGCTCTCCAGTCATACCGGTATATTTTGAACCTCCCATTTTAAGCCATTTTTTATAATTTTCATTCCATTCTCTCACATTATAATAATTCCAAAATTTTTCAGTGGAATAAGAATGCAAAATAACAGCATTTTTTGCATTCTTATCCATAGGGTGATAGTTATATTTTTCATCAAGTTCGGTTACTGTTATTTCAGGAAATTCATGAATCATGTAGTTTAAAATTGCCTGATCTGCTATTAATAAAGATTCCGCATATTCAAATGTTTTGTTATATAACCATTCTGTTAGTATTTTATAGTTTGGAATTTTATCAGTAGCAACAATAATACCTGAATTAAAATAATATTCATCATTTTTAATGTTTGGTAATTTTTTATTAAAAAGACATTGCATCTTTAAATCTTCTCTTTTCCAGGCCATATCCCCAATACAAGCATCAAATAATTTTTGAATATTGTCTTGAATTAGTATATCTATATCAATCCAGGCTATTTTTTTATATTCATCCAGAAGATTAAACATTTCATATCTAGAAAAAGCAAGTTTCGTATATCTATAAAATAATGAATTTTCAATTTGTTTGGGTTCAGGAAAATGATAATCAATAAATTTACAGGGATAAATCTTATTTAAAACTTGCTTATCTGATTCACTTAAATTTTCATGTAAAATTATAAAATCAACTTCAAGCTCAGGAGAGTGTTTTTTAATACCGATTAAAACATTCCCTACAGCAAACGCCATATTACCGGTTGCGCCCAAAAGAACCGCCTGTTCCCTTTTATTCAAAGTAAATTCACCCCCCTCTTCATAATTATAAAGTCTATTATATAATAAATTAATTATGAAAAAATTTTTTAAAAAGCCTGAAAGACAAAAGCCAACTGTTAAAGATTACCATACAGAAATTTTATTTGGACAAAGTGGAAATCTCTTAATAAAAAAATATTTATTGTCTGAAAAACCTTTTATGATAGCAAGGATTGGCGGAACAGAAATTAAGTGCGTAGATTATTATGTACGCAGAAGGCTTAATAAATTATTCCCCAAATCTTATAAAAAAAGAATTCTTGAAGAAGGCGCACATTTATCAGGAATTTATCCCCAGACAAATGAATTATTTGATGAATTTAGTATGATTTTCATACAAGCCTTAAAAGATACGGATGTAATGGCAGTCTGGTATAACATAGGAGAAGATGAGCTATGTAAAACCTATTGTCCTGACTCAAGACTTATTTTTCTTGAAGTTTTAAAGCCGTTTTTCTTTAACTTACCTTGGTCAGAGGGTTTAAAAGGGAAAAAAGTTCTTGTAATTATGCCATTTGATGAGACCGTAAAATCTCAATATAAAAAAAGAAAATTACTTTTTGAAAATCAATCCATTTTACCCGAATTTGAGCTAGTTACTTATAAAGCTCTTCAGGGAATGGGGGGAGGAAATGGTGAATATGATATCTGGACTCATGCTTATAATAAAATGTGTGAAGACATAAAAAATATGGATTTTGATATTGCTCTTATATCAGCGGGAGCATTTGGACTCCCATTAGCTTCATATATAAAAAACATGGGAAAACAGTCAATTCATGTAGGTGGAGCTTTGCAATTATTGTTTGGTCTAAAGGGCAAAAGGTGGGACCAAATGGAAGAATATACGCAGTTTTATAATGAACACTGGGTATATCCGCCTGCCTCGTCAAAACCTAAAAATACACAAATAATAGATCAATACGAAGGAATGGCAGCTTACTGGACTTAATAATTAGTTTGAGAAGGAAAACATGAACAATTTGCTGGAAGAGTCAAAAATTGAATATTCAAAATTAAATTTTGTTGATCCTGTGGGACGTATCTTTTTCAAAGATAACAGAGTTTTTAGAGCTATTACACCTGAATATCTATGTTTGTGCAGGGAATGGTTTGAAAGCGGGTTGATAAAAGAACTGGAAGAGAAAAAGCTTATTCCTAAAACAACAATTACTGATTATAAGCTGAAGGGTTATAGTTTAATTCTGGAACATGAAAAGATAATATCCACATTTCCGAGTGAATGGTGCTTTTCTATGATTAAGGATGCAACACTAGCACTAATAGAAGTAAATGAAATTTGCAATAAATATGGTTTTCAGATAAAAGACGGACATCTCTGGAATATCGCTTTTCATCTTAATAAACCTGTTTTTTTAGATTTAGGAAGTATAGTTCATTTTGATAAAAAAGTTCAGGGTTCATTTCTTTCGGAATTTAGAGAAACAACAATTTTACCTCTAATACTCTGGAGCATGAATGAAGACTACTTTGCCCAGAAATTACTGGAAAATCCTGTTACTTTTTACAAATGGACTTTACCCAGTTATAGAATTTGGCAATCTGGTTTTATAAAAAATGTTATAAATAAATTTTTATGGTCAAAATTTCCAATTAAATCAGGTTATTATTTATTTAGAAAAATATTTACAATAATAAAAGGTAAAAATAAATATAAGTGTGAAGATATTCTTTATAAATTAGTAATTAAAAATATCGATAAGGATTTCATAAAAAATAAGATTAAAGTGCCGAAATCGCTGTCAACTATGTGGAAAGATTACCAGACAAATTGTTTTAATGAAATACGAGAAGGAAATTTAAATAATCAGTTTAAAAGATTTGAAAAAATAACACAATTAATAAAGGGATTTTCATCAGATGCCCAATCAATTACTGATATAGCAGGTAATATGGGTGGCATGCTTTATTATTTGGAGCAAAATTCTGATCAATTTAAACAATTAATTAATTTAGATTATGACGAAACAGTTGTAGAAAAATCTTATAAACAGTTAAAAGAGTTAAATAGCAAAGTAGAGTCGTATTTAATGAACTTAATGTTACCCAAAAGGGATAACATTGCTGATTATTTAAACTCAGACGTGGTTTTAGCTTTAGCACTAACGCATCATTTGCTTTTAACCCAAAATTATAAAATCGATGTAATTTTTAATAAAATTAAATCTTTTTCAAATAAATATGTTTACATAGAATTTATGCCGTTAGGTTTATGGGCAGGAGATGATAAAAATACGCCAGAACTTCCTAATTGGTATAATACAAATTGGTTTAGAGAAAATTTTTCTAAGCATTTTAATATTTTGCACGAAGAACAGTTGGAAAAAAACAGAATTATGTTTGTTGGAACAATTAAATGAGGAAAAATTTATTATGGAGCAAATACTTGATGAATATGTCGAAATTATGTTTGGTAATGAAGCACAGGCAACATTCAAGTTAAAACAATTTGAGAATAATTATAAAAAATATGCCCCGGAAAACCTAGGTGTTTCAGTTTTGGATATTGGAATAGGAAGAGGTGAAATGCTTTCCTGTTATAAAAACTGGGGATATAAGAATTATTTTGGAATTGACATATCAAAGAGTACTATCAAGCATTGTCAATCTTTGGATTTAAATTGTCAGCTTGTTAATAATACTAGAGAATGGCTGGAAAATAATCCAAATGTTTTTGATATGGTTACTATGTTTGATGTTATCGAGCATTTTAAAAAAGATGATGTTATTCCTACACTTACTGCTATAAAAAATTCTTTAAGAGAAAACGGGGTTTTAATAATTCAGACCCCAAATTTGCAGGCAATAGATCCTCAATTGCATAGATATAACGACTTTACGCATGAATTTGGATATACAGAAAACAGCTTAAGAGAAGTTTTATGTGCTGCAGGATTTGCAAAAATAAACTTTGAAGGATTTGAAGAAGATATTTACGGCGGTTTTAATGCATGGAAGTGCAATTTTTTTAGGAATTTAATATGGAAGTTCGCCAGATTTAAAAGAGAAATGACAGGTAATATTAACCCCAGAGTGTTACATCCTGTATTCTATGCCGTGGTTGTTAAATAATTATGAAAATATTGTATGATCCGCAAATATTTAATTGGCAGACTCACGGAGGAATCTCACGTTATTTCTTTGAATTAATGAATTATTTTTATACATCGAAAGAGTTGAATATAGAGATGCCAATTAAATTTTCGCCTAACCATTACCTTAAAAATGCAAAATTTTCATCACATTTTTTTATTCCGAAAAATTTTGATTACTTCATTCATAAATTAGGCAGATTAAATATTTCAATAACTAAAAAGTATCTTAAAAAGCAAAATTTTAATGTTTTTCACCCTACATATTATAATCCGTATTTTTTAGATCACATTGGGAAAAAACCTTTCGTTTTAACTGTTTATGATATGATTCACGAATTATTTCCTGAAAAATTTTCAGCTGATAATAATATATCAGAGTTAAAAAAAAGAACAGCTGAAAAAGCAACAAAGATAATAGCTATATCAGAAAATACAAAAGCAGACTTAATAAGGCTATTTAATATTCCATCAGAAAAAATTGTTGTAACTTATCTGGCAAATTCCTTTGATAACGTTCAGGAAATTGGTTCTTCCGGTATAGGGTTTCCTGCACGATATGTTCTTTACATTGGGGATCGATGGAATTATAAAAATTTTAATCTTTTCATTAAGGCAATGGAGCCTATACTTAAAGAAGATAAAGAATTAAAAGTCATATCAGGAGGAGCGAGTCCGTTTAATAGAGAAGAAAATGAATTATTCAATCAACTTGGGATATCGGGCAGAGTCATTCATGTAAAAGTTACAGATAAAATTATTATGGATTTATACAAAAATGCGTTATGCTTTGTCTTTCCATCATTATATGAAGGTTTTGGAATTCCTGTTTTAGAGGCTTATAGTTGTAGTTGTCCCTTAATAGTAAGTAATCAGGGATCATTGCCTGAAGTAGCAGGTGATGCATGTGAATATATTGATCCATACAATAAAGAATCTATTACTGATACAATTAAAAAAGTAATTTATAATCAAGATTTAAGAAAATCATTAATTGAAAAAGGTTTAGAACGGATAAAAGAATTTTCCTGGGGAAAAACAGCAATAGAAACCCAGAAAGTTTACGAGAGTGTAATATGAAAAAAGCGGTAATAACAGGTATAACAGGACAGGATGGAGCTTATTTAAGCAAATTATTACTGGAAAAAGGTTATGAAGTAATCGGCTTAACCAGAAGCATAAATTCTGCAAATACGAATAAACTTGAATACTTGAATATAAAAAATGATATAAGAATGGAAGAAATAGATTTAACAGATTTAGCATCTGTTAATAAGTTAATTTCAGATTATAAACCTGATGAAATATACAATTTTGCAGCCCAAAGTTCTGTCAAAATGTCTTTTGAACAACCCATTACTACCATTAAATTTAACGTTATTTCTGTTTTAAACTTGTTGGAAGCAATAAAAACCGTTAATCCTGAAACAAAATTTTATCAGGCTTCTTCAAGTGAAATGTTTGGCAAAGTAGGGAATTTACCGATAACAGAACAAACTGTAATTCATCCACTCAGTCCTTATGCTATTTCTAAAGCATCAGCACATTGGACCGTTATCAATTACAGGGAATCTTATGGGATATATACCTGTTGTGGAATTTTGTTTAACCATGAATCATACTTGCGAACCTCAGGCTTTTTTGTAAAAAAAATAATTCAGGGAGCTATTGAAATCCATAACAGAAAAGAAGAAGTCTTAAGAGTGGGAAATTTAAATGTTAAAAGGGATTTTGGTTATGCTCCTGAGTACGTGAAGGCCATATGGATGATAATGCAACAAGAGAAACCGGAAGAATTTTTAATTTGTTCTGGCAGTTCAATTTCTTTGAAAGAAATTGTCTATTATGTTTTTGATAAATTAAATATAGACAGGTCAAGAATTATTGAGGATAAGAGTTTATACAGACCTACTGATATAGAAGATATGTATGGAGATAATTCAAAAGCAAAGAAAAAATTAGGCTGGAAATATGATTATAATTTTTTTGAAATACTTGACCTTTTAATTCAGGAAGAATTGGAGAATATACAAAGTAAAAGTCAGTTAACTGGAAGGTAAAATCATGAAAAAATTAATCCGGGGCATTGAATCTTTATCTGTAATTAATGATAACGTAAAAAAACTTCAAAATAATTTATCAATAGTAGAAAATAGGCTAGCAGATTTATGTATTAACAATATTTTGGCAAATCCTAAATATAAGGATCCTAAAAAACTTAATAACTATGAATATCAGGTATTTTCCCAGAATGGTGAAGATGGAATAATTAAAGAAATTTTTAATAGAATTGGAATTACAAATAAGTTTTTTGTTGAATTTGGTGTTGGTGGTGGAATAGAAAATAATACTACCTCATTGTTGATAGATGAATGGAATGGTGTATGGATAGAAGCTGATCTTGAACTGATAAAATATATAAATGAAAGATTTTCAAGGGAAATTCATAACAAAAAACTAAAAATAAAACATTCTTTTGTTGATGCACAAAATATTCAGGATCTATTTAAGGAAATGGCTGTTCCAACTGAATTTGATCTTTTGTCAATTGATATTGACGGGAATGATTATTGGGTTTGGGATGCTATTAAAGACTTTTCACCAAGAGTTATTATTGTAGAATACAATGCGTCTTATGGACCAAATTTAAATTGGATAATGGAATATGATCCGAATTATAAGTGGGATGATACTTCATATTTTGGAGCAAGCCTAAAAGCATTTGAAATTCTTGCAAACAGCAAAGGATATAAATTAGTAGGCTGCAATACTTTAGGAATTAACAGTTTTTTTGTAAAAGAGGAACTGGTAGGGGATAAGTTTGCAGAACCTTTTACTTCAGAAAACCACTATGAACCTCCACGTTATTATTTACAAAGAAATATCGGACATCCAAGAAATTTTGGATCATATAAAAAAGCTTAAAACTTTTCTAACATATGAATTTTTCACTAAAGACCTAAAATTTTTATTAATAAATTTATTTAATTTTAATTCAGAAGATGAAAAATACCTGTTTTTCACGATTTCCCTTTCTTCTAAAAGAAGCTTTCTGTATTTTTCTGATGTGCTGAACCCACCCAAAGTAAACTTAACCACAGGTTCATTGTGAATTAAGTATTTTTTCTTATTTTGTATAAGGGTTTTAAGATTAAAATCATAATCAGCAGCAATTTTTAAACCTTCATCATACAAACCAAAATCTTTAAACAACTTTGATTTGTAAAAAATACACTGGTGACAAACATTGTCACCGTTCATAAAGTAAATTTTATCTATATTTCCAACGTTTTTTTCAATATTGATGTTTTCCCCGTCTATAGTTACAAGAGAGCCAAAAACTATGTCATTATTAGTTTTTTCGAATTTTTGCACAACCCTTGAAATTACTTCTTTATCAAAAATATAGTCATTTGCGTTTAAAAAGTATAAAATATCTCCACTGGCAGCTTTTATACCTTTATTCATTGCATTGTAAATGCCTGTGTCTTGTTCTGAAATAAAATAGGAGATCTTATTCCGATATTTTTCAATAATACTAATGGTATTATCTGTTGAAACTCCGTCTATGATAATAAATTCAATATTATTAGAGGTTTGGTTTATGACAGATAATATGGTATTTTCTATTGTATCTTCTGCGTTTTTGCATACTGTAATTATAGAAATTTTCATAATGTTTATTATATTATAGTTTTTAAATAAGGAGAAAAACAATGAAAACGTTAATAAGAAAGATATTTCCAAAGAAAAATAAAGTAGAAAATGTAATAACTAAGCAAACATCAGCTTTTGATTTACTGAGTTTTCCTGCGCAAATAAGCGCTATACCGGGGATGCTTGATGATGAATCAGGCAAATGTCTGTTTTTGCTTGCTTCAGGTCAATCTTTACAGGGCGATATTGTTGAAATAGGCTCCTGGCAGGGGAAGTCCACTTCATATTTGGCCAAGTCAGTAGAAATAACCGGCAATGGAAAAGTATACGCCATAGACCATTTTAAAGGGAATGTTGGCAAGGAAAGTTTCTATAAAGTTGGTAAAGATGATCTTTCTGATCTAAAAACACTTTTTGAACAAAATATGAAGAACCATAACTTTGATAATTATGTAAAACTTTTGGATATGAAGTCCCACGAGGCGTTGGAGGTTTTAAAGCAAGAAAATGTAAAAGATAGAATGCTTTTTGTTGACGGAGATCATTCCTACGACGGTGTAAAAAATGATTTTTTCAATTTTTATGATTTGGTACTTGAAGGCGGGTTAATTGTTTTTCATGATTATAACTGCACTGGTGTAAAAACATTTACTGAAGAACTTATAGAACAGAAAATTATCTCTAAATATTATTCATATGGGATATGTTTTATTGTTAAAAAATAAAATGACAGAAAAAAGAGAAATTGCAATAGTATTTGGAATAACGAAAAATCTAACTTTTGCTCTTGGCAATGTGATTTTGGGTTTAAAAAAACATTCGCCTAATTTTGCAGATGAAATTGTAGTTTTTCATGACGGAATAAACGATAAAGATAAGGAAATTTTAAATTCTATACTTCCATGTCGTTTTATTGACTATGAATTTCCGATAAAAGACCAGTCAAAGTTTGACCCATTCTTTTTTGAGCAATTTTCTTCAATGGCATATTCAAGGTTTGAGTGTTTTAGTCTTTTTGAAGAATTTGAAAAAGTAATCTGGCTAGATGTAGATATTCTTATACAAAAAGATATTTCCGGGTTGCTTGAATATACTGAAACTGGGATAGGAATGCTTCCCGGCGATTTTATCAAACACAATTTTAAAGAGCCGGTTAAAGAATTTAACATGGAAAAGCTGGGGTTTTGGACCGGCACTATTATTATTACTGATGAAATAAAAGAATATAACAGGATTGCAGACTGGTGCTATGAAAAACTGCTGGAATATGCCCCGAAATTGTATTTACCTGACCAGGCAATATTTAATATTATGTTGGAGGCTTTTAACCTTGCCCCAATGGGAATTAACAAGAAAATATACTGCGCTCACCCTGTTGATAAAACGGTTAAAGATGCAGTTATAGTCCACGCATACAGACCAAAGAAATTTTGGGACTGCTTCAGAATGAAGGAGTGGGTGGAAAACGATAAACAATGGCAAAAAATGGGCGGTACTCCATATAAAGGAAAAAGATGTTCATTATTAGAAAAATTTATTGAAAGCCGGTATCCTGGAGCTCCTAATCCTGTAAAAAAACCCAGAGCTTTTATAAAATACCTCTACACTTCATATGTTCTCAAGCCTTATAAAGGGATGAATTAATCATATCGATAGTCTTTTTTAGTTTTTTAACGTCAACATAAATATTTTTTCTAAATAGATCATTTTTTTCCGGGCGGGTTTTTGCCTGTTTCGAAACTAAATAGAAATAATCTTGGCTTTTAGCTTTTGCTATTATTTGCAGGTTGTTACATAAATATTCCTCAGAAAATAATTCCAAAACCTTAGTTTTATTTTGGGAAAACAGTAAATTCACTAAACCTGCACCATGTGGAGCTATAACAAACTCTGCATTATAAAATAATTCTGCCTGTTCCTTCACTGTTAGTTCTTCAAGTAAATATTTTTCAAAACCATATCCAGATAGGATATCCATTACTTCAGATTCGTTTTCAAGTTTTCTATGTTTGGTCGGGTTTCTGCCTATGAAAATTCTTTTAGGTTCTGTCTTTTTCAAATGTGGCCATACAAACTGTTCATAATATCTGGAAACCCAATCCGGCAAATATTTCGCATTATAGTAAATACCATTTTCATTCTCGATTTTAATTGAATTGTTGATCATATCAGGAATAATCAGTTCATCTGCCTGAATAAGCCTGTTCGGAGCATTATCAATAAATTTATGCTCGGGGATATTTGTATATTTTAATAACTCATTCTGAAAAGGTCTTGAACAACTAATTATGTATTTATCACATTCAATGCCTGTTTTTTCAAGTAAATGAAGGCGCGGGAAAATTTCAATTATCCAGTGAAAATAGTTTATGTTTAGTGGATCTGTAGCTAAAATTGCTACTTTTCCATTAATTTTTTCCGCTTTATTAAATTTATACCGCCTTTTATTTCTTAAAGGGTGCTTTTCTTCCGCTGTATAATCATTAAAAGCTATGTTATCAGGACTTAAAACCAGTCCATTTCCTGTAAAACATTTTCCTCCATAAATTTTTCTTACATAAAAAGGAGGTATTTCTTCTTTTAAGCTGATAAAAGTCGGGTGAATTTCATCATCTATTGTTTTGGGATTGTTATATTCAACTTTTATTTCAGGGTAAACGAGTCTCTCTTCACCTTTGTTAGGGTTCTTTTTAATCCATTCGGATGCATTTATACTCCCGACTTTTTGAAAATTTTTTAATAAGTTAAACATTAATAGCTCCTTGTTGTTTTATAATATAGCAAAGTGAGAGGGAAAATGACACAAAAGAAAAATCTTGCAGTTGTAATAGGTGCCACTGGAAATATGGCGTTTGCTGCGGCAAATGTAGTTATGAGCGTAAAAAAAACCTCCAGTGATATTGTAGATGAAATAATCATCCTTCATAGTGATATTACAGAAAAAGATCAAGAATTAATGAAATCAACTTATCCATGCAGGTTTATTGATTATAAATTCCCGTACATAGATGAAAATACATTTCAAAATAGTCATTTTTACCGTTACAGCATGCTGGCTTATTCCCGTTATGAGATTTTTAACTGGCTTGATGAATTTAAAAACATTATATGGCTTGATATAGATGTATTAGTACAAAAAAGTTTGCAGGAACTGCTTGATCATGTTGACGCTGATATGGGAATGCACCTTGAAAAGCACACTTTTGGAGGACTTTTTCTTGAACCTGATCCCCGGTTTGATAATGAAAGAAAATTTTTCAACACTGGCGTAATCTTATACAGGGACTCCCTGCCTAATTACAAAATGTTAACTAACTGGTGTTATCAAAAAACCAGGGAACTTGCGGAAAACCTGTCTTTGCCTGACCAGGCAGTAATAAATTTGATGTTCCAGACTTTTCCTGAGATAAAAATAAGACCCATAGATAAAAAGTTTAATTGTCATCCAACAGATAAAAGTGTTAAAGATGCGGTTATTGTTCACTCTTTTGATTCTGAAAAATTTTGGAATTTTTATTATAATTTTAAGGAATGGAATATTAACTACAAAAAATGGTTGAAAATGAGGGGATCTCCTTATATAGGAATTAAAGCCAGCATTATTTATGTTTGGATTAAAAAATTTTTCCCGATGGCACCAAATCCCTTTAGGCAAACAGGAAAGTTTTTTACATACATGTTTAAACTAATTATCGGGAAAGAAAAGCGGGAAAGATGGTATTAGAAAAAAAACAAAAAGCAATAGTCCTTGGTGCAACCGGCAATATGGCATTTGCAGTTGCCAATGTATTAATGGGGATTAAAAAACATTCCCCTAAACTTAGTGCTGATTTCATTATTTTTCATAATAATTTTTCTGAAAAAGATAAAAATCTCTTAAATTCCATAATTCCCTGCACATTTATAAACTATGAAATGCCTATAAATACTGGAGGAGTTGAGCAGTCATCTTTTCCACGATACTCAAAACTTGCATTTTCAAGGTATGAATGTTTCAGGATGCTTGATAAGTATAAACAAGTTTTATGGCTGGACATTGATATTCTTGTGCAAAAGGATATTTCAGGTATTTTTGATTACGCAAAGACTGGCATAAGTCTTTATCAGGAAGTAACACCACTTCAGGAATGTTTTTCTATTGCAATTGAAGGTTATGACATGCAATGTTCCCATTATAACTCCGGCGTTTTATTACTTTCTGATACTTTACAAAGTTATAATGAAATGGCAGACTGGCTGTATAACAAAACTTATGAGCTGGCGGAATACTTGAAATATGCTGATCAGGGTATAATTAACCTCCTTGTGCAGGAATTTAAGATTGATGTTGATAAACTGCCTGAAAAATTTAACTGCCATTCTATTAAAAAATCTTCAAAAAACGCCTGCATAGTGCATTCGTATAGTCCGCAAAAGTTCTGGAAATGGTATGAAAAAGTATATCACTTTAAAGAGTGGAATGAAAATTATAAACAATGGCTCAAAATGGGAGGTTCTCCATATGAAGGACTCAAATACAGGTTGGGTGAAAGATGGTGTAAGGCAAATATCCACCATGATTGCCCAAATCCGCTAAGACAGCCTGCAAAATTTGTAAAATTTATTCTGAAAGGTAAAGCTGTGAAATGCTAAAAACTCCGATTTTATTCCTAATATTTAACCGTCCTGAGGAAACAAAGAGTGTTTTTGAGAAAATAAAAAAACAAAAGCCAAGATATCTCTATGTGGCAGCAGACGGACCACGGAATGAAAAAGAAAAAGCTATATGCGAGCAGACACGGTCAGTAATTAATAATATTGACTGGGACTGCGAAGTTAAAACGCTTTTTAGGGAGGAAAACCTGGGTTGCAAAAGAGCTGTATCCGAAGGGATAACTTGGTTTTTCGATAATATCGAAGAAGGAATTATTTTAGAAGATGACTGCCTGCCATCAGACAGTTTTTTCAGGTTCTGCGAAGTGAACCTTGAAAAATACCGCCATGCTACAAGAATAATGCACATATCAGGAGAAAACCCTCTTGATAAAGAATTTGGGCAGGTAAGTTATTATTTTTCAAAAATTCCTCATATATGGGGCTGGGCTAGCTGGCGCAGGGCGTGGAAATTGTATGATGTAGAATTTCAGAATTTTGGATATTTTATCCAGAACAATATAATCCAGAATATTTTTGAACAGAAAGAAGCACAGAAATATTGGAATAAAGTTTTTACAAGAGTTAAAAACGGTGAAATAAATACCTGGGACTACCAATGGACATATGCTTTATTTATTAACAATGGATTAAGTATAATTCCGAATAAAAATATGGTGTCTAATATCGGATTTGGTGGCATCGATGCCACACATACAAACGAGAACGCTAAATGTGCAGACAGAAAAGTCTTCGAATTAGACCAAATTATACATCCTGAATTTATAATCCCTGAAAAACAGGCCATTGATGCTATTCTAAAAGAAAGGTATGACATTCATAAAAAAACCGTTTCATTTATAATAAAACGTGAAATATCAAGGACATTAAAGCGATTCAAATGATACAAAACCCGCAGGAAAACACATTCCTCAATATTATTCAACGCAATTTTAAAACACGAAAAATTGCCCAGAAAATTTATGAGGGTTTTGTCCTTTTATATTTAAAAAAATATCCAAAAATTAAACCTGAAAAACAAAAACCTGAAAACATTCTCCATATTAACACTGCAGTTAGTAAAGGCGGCGCAGCTAAGGTGGCGTATGATTTTTTATGCCAGAATTTAAACAAGAAAGGCTATAAATCTGCTATATTAACCGGAACTAATTATGGCAACCCGGCAGACAATATCAAAGAGCTTAAGGTTACAAATATAAAACTCCATAAAATGCTGCACAGATATCAGAAAAAAGTAGGTATAATTGATTTTTACAACCTTGAAAGCTTTAATATTCCAAATTACGAATTTTTTAAAAATGCGGATTTAATCCACCTCCACAACCTGCACGGGGCGTATTTCTCTACGTTCATTTTACCTTATTTAACTTCTTTAAAGCCAACTATCTGGACATTACACGACGAACAGGCATATACAGGCCACTGTTCATACTCGTTTGACTGCAAAAAATGGCTTACAGGTTGTGGGAATTGCCCTGACTTGAACTTTTATCCCAAGATTAAAAAGGATACTACTGACTTTTTGCTGCAAACTAAAAAGAAGATTTATGATTTTTCTGACTTTACAGTTGTATGTCCGTCTCAATGGCATGCTAACAGGGCGAGGCAAAGTATTTTAAGCGGCAAAGATATTAAGGTTATATATAACGGAATAGATGAAAATGTATTTATCCCAACCGCAAAGTCTTTTGCGAGAAAGATGCTTAACCTGCCTTTAAATAAAAAAATCCTTCTTTTTAGTGCAAGCGGCAGTATTAAAAACCCTCAAAAAGGCGGAAAATATATTATAGAAGCATATAACAGGTTAAAAAATAATGATGAATATTTATTCATAAACCTAGGCTCGGATAAACCTGGCAGAAAAAAGAACTGGATTGATATTACATACATTCATGATGAAGAAAAACTTGCCCTATATTATTCAGCAGCGGATTTATTTATTTATCCATCTCAGGCAGAGGTATTTGGCCTTGTAATTGCAGAATCTATGGCTTGCCAGACGCCGGTTATTGCGTTTAATAATTCAGCTATCCCTGAACTTATACGACATATGGAAACGGGTTATTTGGCAGAAAATAAGAATGTTGAAGATTTTATTCGTGGCATAAAAACCTTTATAGATAATGATAACTTAAGAAAAAATGCTGGAATTAAGAGTCGTGAATTAGTTTTGGAGAAATTTACGCTAGATAGAATGATTAATCAGTATATTGAGCTTTATCAGGAAGTTTATGAGATTAGATGATTGAGAACCCTCAGGAATATATTTTCCCAAATTTTTATGAACGCAATTTTAAAGTTGAGGAAATTGCGCAAACTGAACTGTACCCCAGAAACTGGACAAGTAGTCGGAAGTTTCATTTAATAAAAATAAGAGGTACAGACTATGAAAAAGAAACCATTTACGGATCAGGAAAGAGAAGAATTAAAC
>Ga0209417_1001457_pt1 | contig 43185 bp, 41 predicted proteins | sample RifGroF2_FD_184002 | JGI IMG/M metagenome (GOLD analysis project Ga0209417, IMG submission 184002) | Groundwater microbial communities from Rifle, Colorado, USA - Groundwater F2 (SPAdes) (version 2) | ecosystem: Environmental > Aquatic > Deep subsurface > Groundwater | place: Rifle, Colorado... | reverse complement strand
AACCAAGCTTTGGAATATGTATTATAATGACCTTGAACATTGCTCCCTTGACGGACTATCACCTAACCAAGCCCTCAGCCTACAGAAAGTGCAAAATGTCCGTACCTAAAACAGCGGTACGGCGCGTATAGAAATTAGCGCACTTAGTAATTAGATGTTTTTTATAGCTCCTCTTCCTTTTGCGCTGTCGCAACATAAGTTTCCAAATCAGTTTCCGTCAAAACCACAAAAAGCTTGTTTTCTTTTATCATTCGGCCTAAAACCGGGTTTATTTTTACGGCGGAAAGAAGGTGCTTGCGAAGATCTGCGAGTTCGCTGTTTCCCTTTGGAACGTCGAGGTGAAGAATTATTGGCTCGCCTGCGTTGTTTTTGAGGTAGTTTTTTTCAATAATTCCTTCGAGAGTTTGAAGCCACTGCGCCAAAAATGCGACATCGGGAATATAAGAAAGCCTTAGCGCTTGTTCGGCGCCCTCTTCACCTTCCGCAATTGCATGGAAAGCTTGATGATTCATGCTAACACGAAGAATGCGCTCATTATGGTGCTCCATATCAATGTTGTGCGGATTGCCTTTATGCGTCCTGTAAACACCATGACCCGGTTCCTCCAAGTCTCCAACCTGTAAATCGAATTCCGCTACCATTTTTCTTAATCCTTGCGGAATCCCCGTTTTTGTACCCTCTGCAGTTAATGCTGTTGAATCAGCCAATCGAGCAGGAACAACAACGCCACTATCCGTATATTTCATTGTTCTTATAATTCGTATGCCCGGATAAACTTTTCTTAATAAATAAGCGTCTTTTGCTGTTTCAGTAAGCGCGGCCGCGGCATTGCTTCCATGAGCACCGCAACCATGATGATGACTTTCTTTTTCAGCGGCATGAGCTTCAAGATCAATTGACGGCTGTGGATCTTTTGACAATAAATCGTCGAAAAGCATGGTAAAAACAGCCTTAATCTTTGCTTCATTTGTTGAAAAATATGCATCCAATTTTTCAACCGTATCTGCGGCCAAAAATTCTGCATCCATAAACCATCTGTTGCCCGCCATTGGGCGCTGTTCTCTTCTGAAAGCCTCATCCGGATCTCTAAAATCCATCGTAGGATCAACGCGACCATCGGAGCACATACATTTTATTAAAACGTCTTTCCCAAGATATCTTCCCTCGTCTTCTTTTGCTTTATATCCTGCAAAGCTTGCTGATGCTTTTTTGTTTGCAGCTAAAATAAGTTCTTGCGCTGAATCCGGTGATTCAAGTGGCATTCTTGCTGGTGTTGGATGTGCTTCCATATTTAATTAAGGTTAAATTTTGTGAGTTTATGTTCGCAAAATATTTACAGCAAGTCAAGAGGGACGGAGGTTAAGGCGGAGTGAAAACGGGGACGGAGGTAGCGACATCATTTTAGGCCGGTTATACCTCCGTCCCCGAGTGATTTCCCAACAACTTTTGATTCTGTAAATATAGAACTTAGGCATTTTTTCACTTTACTCTTGATTTTTAGCTATAGTGTTTCTAGAATTTTTGCGCAAAATTCAAGATATTCAGGACAGACCTCTTCGAGGACTGTCCCATATCATACTAAATAAACAATTCTATATGGAAAAAGGCAAAGTAACACAAGTCATCGGCGCTGTCGTCGATTGTACTTTTGAAAATGAATTACCTGAAATCTATGAAGCTCTTCTCGTCAAAATTGGCGATGTTGTGCTCACGCTCGAAGTTCAGCAATATTTGGGATCAAATATGGTCCGAACTGTTGCCATGGGCGCCACGGACGGTCTTCAAAGAAATATTGAAGTCGAACGCACAGGAAAAGGAATTTCCGTTCCTGTTGGACGTGAAGTTCTTGGCAGAATCATCAATGCACTCGGCAAACCGATTGATGGAAAAGGCGATGTCAAATGCAAAAAAACCTACCCAATTCATAGACCTGCTCCAAAATTCACAGAACAATCAACTGAAACCGAAGTTCTTGAAACCGGTATTAAGGTTATCGATCTCATCTGTCCTATCATGAAAGGTGGAAAAGTCGGTCTTTTTGGAGGAGCCGGAGTTGGAAAAACAGTCGTTGTTACTGAATTGATTCACAATATCGCAACTGCACACGGTGGATTTTCCGTATTCTGCGGTGTTGGAGAAAGAACTCGTGAAGGAAATGATCTTTATAATGAAATGACAAGATCGAATGTTATGGATAAAACAGCCATGGTGTTCGGACAAATGAACGAACCACCGGGAGTTAGACTTCGCGTTGGATTAACGGGAGTAAGCGTTGCTGAATATTTTAGAGATGAAGAACATCAAGATGTTTTGCTTTTCGTTGATAACATATTCCGTTTCTCACAGGCAGGTTCGGAAGTTTCCGCTTTGCTCGGACGTATTCCATCCGCCGTTGGTTATCAACCTACGCTTGCAAGTGAAATGGGTGAACTTCAAGAAAGAATTACAACAACAAAAAACGGTTCGATTACATCTGTTCAAGCGGTTTATGTTCCTGCTGATGATTTGACTGATCCTGCCCCAGCAACAACATTCGGACACTTGGACTCAACAATCGTTCTCACAAGACAACTCGCAGAACTTGGTCTTTTCCCTGCTGTTGATCCGCTCGATTCAAGCTCAACAATCATGGATCCTAAGATTTTGGGACAAGAACACTATGAAGTTGCTCGCGGTGTTCAAAAAGTTCTTCAAAGATATAAAGATTTGCAAGATATCATCAACATTCTTGGTATGGAAGAACTTGCGGAAGATGATAAATTGGCCGTTAATCGCGCACGTAAAATTCAGAAATTTTTGTCACAACCTTTCTTTGTCGCTGAAACATTCACCGGACGCGCCGGCGCTTATGTATCATTAAAAGACACCATCCGATCATTCAAAGAAATCCTTGAAGGAAAACATGATAGCAAACCGGAGGCGGCATTCTATATGAAAGGAAGCATTGATACGGTGACTGAAGGCGAATAATTTATAATTTACAAACTAAATGGCATTCAAGTTTCAAATAACAACACCGGAAAAAATTGTGCACACGTCTATGGCGGATTCTGTTACCGTACCAACCGCTGATGGAGAAATAACAATTTTGAGCAATCATATGCCCTTAATTTCTGCTGTGAAAATTGGAGTTTTGCATGTTAAACACGGTAAGGAAGAAATTTATATGGCGGTTGATGGAGGAATTTTGAAAATGGATAAAGGTGGACTTATGATTTTGGCGAATTCCGCAGAAAGAGCTGATGATCTTATTGAAGAACAAGTTCGAAAAGCTCAAGAAGATGCCAAAAAAGCCATGGAAGAAAAACGCACGGGCACAGTTGAATTTACACAAGCTTTTGCGGCACTTGAAAGAGAAACCATGAAGTTAAGAGCGATTAGAAGATCGAGATCAGCGAGAGGCGGGTCGATGAGTACAAACATTGGAGAATAACGATGTAAATATCAAGATCCAAATTGTTCCAAAGGACAAATGAATGACGAAATCCAAATAACTAAATGACAAATAAATGCAGACAAAAGAAGCGAAAAATCAGGAGAAAAATAAAAGCAACGTATTTGCTTCACTGAGCCTTGCCTGGGAGCTTGGATACACAATCGCTTTGCCAATCGCAATCCTTGGTTTTGGCGGAGCTTATGCGGATAAAAGGCTTGGGACTGTTCCACTTTTTATCCTAATCGGAATCGCACTCGCAATCATAATCAGTGGAATTGGAATATATAGAAAAGTAAAAAATATCGTTAACTAAAATATGGCAACATTTGCGCCACCAACACTCGGCTCGGAAACAATTTTCCACATTGGAAGTTTCCAAATCAGAAACACGTTAATCACATCGTGGATTGTAATTGCGTTTATCGCGCTGGGTGCTTATTTATATTACAGAAAGTCAAAGAAACTCGTTCCAGCCGGATGGCAAAATTTTGTTGAAATGCTTGTTGAAGGTATCTTGAATTTCTTTGAAACAATCACCGGAGATCGTGATTTGGCCAAAAAATTCATGCCAATTTGCGGAACAATATTCTTATATATATTTATCTCAAATTTATTCGGACTTTTCCCTGGATTTGGCACGATAGGAATCTATGAAATGCACAACGGACATGAAATTTTAGTACCATTTTTAAGATCTGTGAACGCTGATGTTAATATGACTGCCGGAATCGCTTTAATTTCGGTTGTAATGACGCAAGTTTATGGACTTACAACTTTAAAACTCGGCTATCTTAAGAAGTTTTTTGTGAATCCTTTTAAAGACCCTGTCGGAACATTTGTTGGAATCCTTGAACTTGTTTCCGAATTCGCAAAAATCGTTTCATTCACGTTTAGACTTTTTGGAAATATATTCGCAGGAGAAGTTTTGCTTGCAGTTATTGCCTTTCTCGTGCCGTTTATCGCACCTTTGCCATTCTACGGACTTGAAATGTTTGTCGCATTTGTGCAGGCACTCGTGTTCTCACTTTTGACTCTTGTTTTCTTTACGATGGCGACGGTGAGCCATGAAGATCATGAGGCGCATCATGAAGGGCGCGAGGGGTCGGGACACACCTCTTCGAGGAATGTCCCTGTCGGTCAACAAATTAATCAAATAAGTTAATATTTAACCCATATAAACAATGGATAAAAATCTATTCGTAGCACTCGCGATGATCGGAGGCACAATCGGCCCTGCATTCGCAATCGGCATGCTCGCCGGAAAAGCCATGGACGCAATCGGAAGAAATCCGGAAGCGGCCAGCAAAATTCAAACAGCCATGATCTTGGCAATCGCTTTCGCTGAAGCTATCGCCATTTACGCATTGGTTGTCGCTCTTATTATTAAATTCGTTTAAACCAAAAACTCATGGAGTTAATCGAGAAACTTGGCATAGACTGGAAGCTTGTAATTGCGCAAATTATAAACTTTGGAATCGTTTTATTCCTTCTTTATAAATTCGCATTCAAGCCTGTGCTTTCCGCTTTGGACAAACGAAAAAACATGATCGAAAAAGGCGTAAACGACGCTAAAAAAAGCGAAGAATTGCTCGCCGAAATCGAAAACATGAAAGAGCGTGCTTTAAATTCCGTAAAAGAAAAAACCGCGGAAATGATGGCAGAAGCTGCAAAAGAAGCTTCAAGCATGAAACAAGAAATGCTTGCTGAAGCCCATAATGAAGCCAAAAAAGCCATCGATAAAGCAAAAACCGAAATGGAAGCACAAAAACAGTCAATGCTAAAAGAAGCAAAATCAGACATTGGACGAATGATTGTTGCCGCAACGACAAAAATTCTTGAAAGAGAATTCTCGGAAAGCGATCAAAAACGTTTAATGGAAGATGCTGCCAAAGAAATTGCTAATGTTATATAAATAATGAAAACAACGCCAAGAAATTACGCTAAAGCGCTTGCCGCTTTATTAAAAACTCAACCTGTTACAGCAGAACTGGTGCAAAATTTTGTGAAAATTTTACGAAAAGCACATCAGGAAAAAATGCTAAATCGCATTGTAAATATTGCCGAACAAATTTTGATTGAAGAAAACAACGAAATTAAGGTTGATGTAATTTCCGCGTCCGAAATGACAGAAAAAAATATTGCCGACTTAGGCAAAATGATTGAAAGCGCCACAAATCTTAAGCCTCTTATTTCATACAAAGTGGATAAGGGGCTTAAAGGAGGCGTTAAACTGCGTGTTAAGGATTACATGATTGATGCGAGCGTTGCAGGAAAGATTGAAATGATGAAACGTGCCTTTACGGAATAACAAAATCCAAAGGACAAATGATAAATTAAATTCGAAAATTACAAAATTAAAATAATAAAACTTAAAACTATAAATTATGTCAGAATCATCATCAAACATCATTGGATTATTGAAAAAGCAGTTATTGGATTTCAAAACGCAAGCTTCCACAGAAGAAGTTGGAACGGTTATTGAAGCCGGTGATGGCGTTGTCCGCGCAACGGGCTTAAGCAACGCAAAATCAGCCGAACTTCTTGAATTCCAAAATGGTACATTTGGATGGGCTTTAAACCTTGAAGAAGACACTGTTGGTGCTGTTATTCTTGGAGAATCGGAAGGTATTAAAGAAGGCGACACTGTCAAATCCACAGGAAGAATTTTATCCGTACCGGTTGGAGAACACTTGATCGGACGCGTCGTAAACGCGCTTGGACAGCCTCTTGATGGAAAAGGCGTAATTCAAAGCGACAAATTTTATCCTGTTGAAAAAATTGCTCCGGGCGTTATGTTTAGAAAATCCGTTGATCGCCCTGTTCAAACGGGACTACGCGCAATTGATGCCATGATTCCAATTGGAAGAGGCCAGCGTGAACTTATTATCGGCGATAGACAAACCGGAAAAACAGCTATTGCGGTTGATGCAATTATCAATCAGAAAGGTGAAGATATGATTTGTATTTATGTCGCGATTGGTCAGAAAGAATCAAAGATTGCAAAGATCGTAACCGAACTCGAAAAACACGGCAGCATGGATTACACGATCATAGTTATGGCTGGAGCAAGCCATCCTGCGTCACTTCAATTTCTTGCGCCTTATTCCGGATGCGCTATGGCGGAATACTTTTTGGATAAAGGAAAAGACGTCTTGATTGTGTACGATGATCTTTCAAAACACGCAAATGCATACAGACAAATTTCTTTGTTACTTAAGAGACCACCTGGACGCGAAGCTTTCCCCGGAGATATTTTCTACTTACATTCACGCTTACTTGAAAGAGCTTGCTGTATTGATAAACAATTTAGCGGCGGCTCAATCACGGCTCTTCCTGTTATCGAAACACAAGCCGGTGACCTTTCCGCTTATATTCCAACGAACGTTATCTCGATTACAGACGGTCAAATATTCCTTGAATCAGACTTGTTCTACAAAGGTATTCGCCCTGCTATTAACGTTGGACTTTCAGTTTCACGCGTTGGATCTGCGGCTCAAATTAAAGCCATGAAAAAGATTGCAGGAAAGATGCGTCTTGAACTTGCACAATATCGTGAACTTGCCGTTTTTGCGCAATTTGGTAGCGATTTGGATGCAGGAACAAAAAAACAGCTTGATCGTGGTGCCAGACTCACGGAAATCTTGAAACAGGGTCAATATGTCACAACACCTGTTGAAATGCAGGTAGCGATCATCTATGCGGTTACAACGGGTTTGACGGATGATGTGACAGTCGAAGAAATTCAAAAATTCATGGAAGATCTTTTCAAATACTTAAAAACTTCACATTCAAAAGTCATGACTGAAGTGAAAGAAAAGAAAGAATTGACTCCTGAAGTTGAAAGCGCACTCAAGCATGCCATTAACGACTTTAAGGTCGTTAATAAGAAATCATAAGTCAAAGCTCAAATCTCAAAACCACAACTCAAAGTTCAAAACTGAATAACTAACTAAAAAGTCAAAAATATGGCGGGAACAATAGAGATAAAACGAAAGATTAAATCGATTAAAAGCACAAAACAAATCACGCGTGCGATGGAACTTGTTTCGGCTTCGAAGATGAAAAAAGCGGTTGCAAATGTCACTTCTATGAGGCCATATGCTGTAAATGCGCTTGTTGTTTTGACTCATTTGGCGGAAAAAAGCAGTGAAAATACATCTCATCCACTTTTTGAGAAACGCCCGATGAAAAATTGCCTTATTGTTGTTATGGCTTCGGACGGAGGGCTTTGCGGAGGCTTTAATGCGACGATGTTTAAAAAAGTTATTTCATTTGAAAAAGAATTTAAAGCGCAAAATCCAAACTGCAATTTGATGTATATCGCGGTTGGAAAAAAAGCCGAGGATTTCCTTGCACGAAGCAAAAAGAATTTGATTGCGACTTATAATGGAATCACAAACAGTCCTCGCTTGAATGACATTTTAGCTTTAAATAAACTCATTTCCGATTATTATAAAAAAGGTGATGCGGATGCAGTTTATTTGGCTTATCAACACTTCTTTTCGCCAATTTTGCAAAAGCCAACAATGCATCAGCTCCTTCCATTTTCCAGAGAAAATATGATTGAAATGGGACGCGCATTGAACCTTTTCAAACATCTTGATATTGATCTTGAACAAGCCAAAGATACGGAATATAAACTCGAACCTTCACCAAGATTTATCCTTGATAATCTCCTTCCGGGACTTATTGAGCTTCAGATTTTTCATGCAGTTCTTGAATCAACAGCTTCCGAACATTCCGCTCGTATGGTGGCCATGAGAAATGCAACCGATAATGCAAATGAAATCATTGATTCGCTGACGCTTATTTTCAACCAAAAACGCCAGGCAAATATCACAAGAGAGATTGCTGAGATTTCAGCGGGGAAAGTGGCACTCGGATTATAGCCTATTCCGTCACGTGACGGAATTAAATAAAACATATTGCGTTTTTATGTTAAGTATTGTTAAAATTTGCAGAAGAAAGCCAAAAATGGTACCGACAAATTCCGTACCGGTCCGGAAAATGGACATTTTAAAAAACTGTTTTCTGAAATGGGCTACGCAGGCAATTTAATCAAACGGTCTATTTCTATCTCCAGTAGCAATTCTTTTTCAAGAATGCTTCATCGCGCCTATCGCCACCTTGACCAAGCATTTTATATCCGGAAACGACCTGAAGTAATTTTGCACCATTATCTTTCGCGATAAGAGTTTCCAAATCTTCTTTAAAGTTTGCCAATGAAACTTCAACTTTTTCTTGCTCGGCTTTTACAACATCTGAAGCACCTTTTAAAGGAGGTAAATCCTTGAAAAGAATACTGAAGTCCTTTCCATAAGCCTTCCCAACGTCCATAATTATTCTTTGCAACTGCTCTCTGTGCGCCCTTGTGATGTTTAGATCAACAACCGGCGCAACATTAAATCTGACTTTATCGATCCTCATAAGCCCTGCCTGATCTTTTTTATATCTGTTATCCAAAATCGCATCATATCTTGTAAAGCCAACCAAGCCTTCAGTTATTTCCTGTACAGATTTATTTGGGTCTTCAAGGGTCAAAGCATTCATGAGGCGATGATTATAACCCGGGAATGCATTCAAATAACCCGGAAGTGAGAAATGTTCTCTTGTTGTACCACCTGTGCCGCACAATCTTTCCACAACCGCTTCTGAACAGAATGGAACAATGAAGTGGATATCATCGTGATCAAGTCTTTCAGATTGCTGAAGAGCCTTATCAATTCTGATTCTTGAATCATAATCTTGCAAAATGTGCTTCCAAAGAACCTCTTTTGTTCTTGGACCGTATTGGCAATCTTTCTTACCGGGATCGTTATCCAAATACTGAGCAAGGAATCTGATATCTTTCCATTTAAACGGTCTGCTTACGTCCGCTCTCTTGTCCGGAGGCGGATATGGAGGGCCATATTTTTCAACTCCATCCGGATATGTATGCGGTTTCCCGAATTTCCAGTCTTCTTTGCCTTGTGTGAAATAATCAAGCCATGGCATGTGGTTAAGCAAATTTCCATCCGCAAAACCGATTCTATCCATTCCCATCAAGTTTGTTGCAACACCTTGCACCAAGAAATACAATTTATCTTCTGCTGTAAGCTTTCCTTTCTCAATCGAGAATTGAAACAGTCCTTCATATTGCTGAGGATTAACCCATCCACCATTTTTAAAGTTTCTTAGCAATTTCTGCATTTCAGCGCGGAGACCACCAATACCTTTCGGATCGTTTTCAAGCAAGTCTCCTTTAACTTTATATGCATTACAACCATTTGTGTATGCACTGTTGTTTTCATTAAACCATTTACCAAAAATACCTTCACCCCACATGGCATCAACCGCGCCTTCAATCAAGTCCTGACCTGTGCGTGGAGCGCCTGTTGTAGGATCGATTTTAACGATTGACTGTGGATCTCCGTCATCCGGAATTGGGATTCTTTTTTCAGGCTTTGTGAATCTGTTTATTGCCTTCCAAAGATCAATATCGTCCCATCTTGCTTGACCTTTGCTAACCAAAATCAACATACAAGCTTTAAGCTGATCAACGTATGTTGCATGCCACATAATTTCTCTTATTTCATATATACCAAGATGTTCAAGACCGGATTTGTATTTTTCAACTTCTTCGTGTTCCGCGTGTTCTCTCATACGAGCCATTTCAGCAGACACAAGCGGCAAACCTTCACCAACCTTACCTGCGTCATACTCCATGTTTCTCTTCCATTTTCTTGTCCACCATTCATAAATGGATTTCACAAGATGGCCCGTATCTTCCAAACAAAGAAATGTTGTATTGTCCCAATATTTTTTTATTTTCGACATTGGTGGAAGCGTACAAGGGTCAGCTTTAAGCGTTTCCGGCTCTTTCTTTGCTTCTTCCGCCGCTTCCGCATGTTCGGGTTTTACCTCAAGAGCTTTTTTTGTTTGCTCTTCTTGCGCTCTTGCGATTTTTTCCATCTCAGCTTTAACTTCCGGATCATTCGGATCAATTGATTTCATCGCTTCCTTTGCGAAAGTTTCCGGATCACCTTTCATTAAATTGCGCTTTTTTGCTGTTTCATAATATGCTGCCGGAGTAGTTGTATATCTTGTGCCGTTATCATTAACAACGATCGTATTTTTTGCAGGATCTACGGACTCAACCTTAATAATATTTTTGCCTGTTGGATCACAGAAAATTGCGCCTTCAGTTATTGGTTGCGTTTGTGCATAGCCCGCTTGTTTCTGTACAGCTTCAATTGCCACGCTTGCTTCTGCGATTGTCATTTGTTTTCTTGCGTCTTTTTGAAGCATCCATTTTGCAAATTCACCATATGTGAATTCTTGCTGAACCATGTCTTTTTCCGGAACTTGCATGTCTTGTTTTTCAAGGTCAGCAATATGTCTTCCTTGCGCTTCTTCTTGATACAAAACCGTAACAGGTCTATCAAGAACGACTTTATCGTTTGAAACACTTTGAACCGTGACCTCTTCTGTATCAATTCGAAGCATGCCATCCGTGCGAATATCTTTATTTCGATCAAATTCAAGCTTTGTACCCGCTTCAAGTTTTCCACCAAATTCTTCAAATCCGATCGCTTTTTCAAGTTCAGGTTTAGTTTTTAAATCTTGCGATGCGCGCGTTGAGTCCATCCATTTTCTTAAAGTTGATTCCGTGAAAGTTCCGGCACCCGTAACGATAACGAGCATCATTCCTTCTTCAGGAAGTATTTTTAATGTTGCGGGATCAACTTCCTGATCCGGTTTTTCAAATCCAATACTTAAAATTTCAGATGAATCCCAAAAATATTCGTTTCCACCTTGTTCGTTTGGCCTAACGTTTAAATGTCTTAATTTCGTACCTTCTTTAAGTTGAATTCCAAGCGCTTTTCCGGCTTGTTCAAGCCTTTGCTCAATCATTATTCTTGCCTCAACTTCTTTATTAATAGGCAAAAGCAAAAAGCTAATTTTCTTTTCAACTTTTGCAACTTCAATGCGAGCGGATTGATATAAGCTTACATTTGTATAAAAACGCATTCCATAAGGCTCAAGATTGACCTTAAATTTTGCACCGACTTTCTTTAAAGCATCTGCCAAAACATCTGCCGGAATTGAAGCTTCGTTATCACGCATTGGCTCCGGGAGTGCATATTCGCCAACATATTCTTGCTTGCGAATCATGCCCTTTAATTCCGTATAAATAGCAGGATGTCCACCTGACATCTCCTTATAAAGAGCGTCCATGCTGTCATATGCGGATGTGAGCTTTGTTGTTGTTTCTCCGAATTCTCCAACATAACCGCGGAGCGTTTCTTGATCTTTTGGAGTTCCAATTTTTGTGCTTAATCTTTGCGTGAGAGATTGATTAACGAGATGAAATTTTTCCTGAGCTCTCGCTACAGTTGCATCTGCGGAAAGTGGGCTTGCTTCATCGGCTTTGCCCATAATTTTCTTTTTTGATTTTTCGATTGCGTTGCTGAATGCTTGTCCGCTGATTTTGCCTTTTTCAAGCTGTGCAACAAGCTTCATAGCTTCTTCGTCTTTTTTATCAAGCCCGATTAAAGCAACTTCAAAAGCTGTTGAAGTAATATCTTTTGTAATATGTTTTTCCGCGAGAGTTTTGTGATTTTTATCTCCACTGATACATTTAATAAGCTTATTAAACATGTCGACAGATATATGCCCTTCCGTTAATTGAATGACGAGAGTTTTTTCCATCAATGTGCCGCTCTCGTATTTTGATTTTGCGGTTTCGCGAACAGAAGAAGGAAGCTCTTGTATTTTTGCACCCATGGAAGAATTCGTTTGCGCATCCAGCTCTCTTTGTCTCTTTTCAAGTTCTTGCGCAGGTGTGAGATTCTTTTCAACACCGTCCGTGTTTTGCGCACCGCCCGCACCCTTTGAACTGTCGGCAAAATAAACCATGCGATTTTGCGCAAATGCGAACGCCTCATTAAGCGTTCCTGTGAGCGCCGTTCCCGTTAACAAATTGTGAGTGTTTCTTAATTTCATGAGGGTTTTTATTGTTCTATAATGATTGTCTGCTAGTTTTTATAGTTTTGTCAAGTGATTATGGTGTCGTGGTGCCTGTGGCCGGTGGAGTTGGCGGTGGCGTGCCTGCAGCTGGAGTAGGAGTTGGCGCTGGTGCCGGCGTTGGTGCTGGGGTTGTGCCTGCAGCTGGAGCTGCGGTTGTTCCGGCGGCTGGAGTATTAACGCTGTCAACGATTGCAATAACTCTAGTTCTCTTTGCTGCACCTAAATCTTTAACATTTTCTTCTATGTATTTCTTTTGGTCTTCTGCGCTGACTTTCTTAGCCTTCATATCTTCAATGATTACCTTTAAATCTGTTTCAAATTTTGTGTCGTCTTTTTCACTACCAAGCTTACTTAAGTCTGTTTTCCATTTACCATTTGCGTCTAATGCTGCGGCTGCTGAAGGTGTTGCAGCTGGCTCTGCGCCTGTAGTTGCACCTGCTGCAGCAACCGGCTGATTTAAATTCTTAAAGGCCGCTTTACCTGGGGCGCTATCTTTAAATTCCTTAACCGCATTAAACATATCTTTTTGTAGTTCTTTTATACGAGTAGGGTCTTTTTCTTCTTTTAATTGTGTTGATAGTCTTAACATTTTTTCATAAGCATCTTGCGCTTCTCTGTTGGTATGCCCTGTTCCATTTGCGCTTGTCTTTTTAATGCCACTCTCAATGCCTTTTGCAACCTCCGGTGTAATAGCTTCCGGATTTGACAATCTAACCACTAAATTATCCAGACCTGCGGTAGTATCTCCTTGCTTTATATTACTCAATTCGCTTACCATTGATGCTTGACTCATAGAACCTGACCCTCTTTCAAAACCCATGCGCTGTGCAAGATTTGACGCCTTTTCTTCAGATGCCAATTCTGGTGCTCTGACTGCTTTATCAAACGTCTTAAGCAATGTGCCCATAGATTCCTTGCCCTCGTGAGATCCACCCGGAACAGGGATGATGCTTGGGTACATGACTGCGGCTTTGCCGAGCCATGAACCGGCTGATGAAACACCTTTCATAATTGTATCTGTAGCGCCTTTTGCGACTGTTTTGTCGGTCGCGGCCTTAATGCCTGCCCATATAAATCCAACCGTACCAATTGCGATCATAATTTCTTGGAAATTGGCAAGACCGGAAATATTTGTATTCCATGTAAGTGTATCTTGAAGCAAAGTTTGAAATTGAACTCCTTCTCCAACTTGGCCTGTCGCTCCCAAACTTGTCATCATAATATATCCAATTGAAAGCACAAATCCGATAACCATTGGCGCTGTTGTAATCGAAATTGCTTTTGTGACAACTTCTTTCATGTTACCGCCCGCTTTTTCCGTGATTTCCGGCACAACATAAACAACGACCAATAAAGGAGAAAGCACGATTGCAAGCCATACCGTTATAGCGCGCATTAAAAGTACTATAAATAAAATCACGAACGCCATTCCATATATAAAGAACATGACGATTGAGAACAGCATGTTTATCGTAAGGCTTGAAAGCGTAAGATTAGAGCCCATAACTGCGTTTTGCAAATCCTGCATGTGCATAAATTCCACGGCCATAATAATTGTCGCGCTATGTGGCGCCCAATCACTTATAAACCCTTGAAGAGTCGGACTTGCGATGAGCTTATTTGGATCTTTTGGATCTTTAACACAGAATGCTTTTTGAGCTGATTTTGATATTTCTTCTGCCGCTTTGTTGGCTTTACCGCTAAGTGTTTCACTCTCCATTTTCCCGGCTGAACTAATTGCGGTGCATAAAGAATTCTGCACATCATCTGAGATTTTTAAGACCCCTGTATCGTCCTGCATTGATATACCTATTGCCCTTGGCAAGCCAAACATTGCCGTTGTTCCAACTGAAATCGCATCAAGAGCAACTGTTGAAATCATGTAAGAAAAATTCACCAAAATAAGTCCCATGATAATTTTTGGGAGCATTTGCTTTAATTGAAGTTTTTCCGAAGCAAAACCGGAAATGTTATATATTGCCGTACCAACAAGCATCAAAACAAAGAGCAAGTTGGCAATATTTCTGATTTGAATCCACACCTCATGCAAACGTTCACCCATTGCGCCGCCAAAAATAATATCGTTTTCCATAAGCGCTCCGCATAAGAACAGGATCGGCCAAAGAAGTCTTGCAAGAAGTTGAAGGATGATTGAAAGAATCTTCATTATATCCAGAAGGAGTTTTACAGTTTCATCGACTTCGACGATTTGTGGCATAGCGGGCTTTGGCGTTTCCGGCGGCGTTACAACTGGCGCTGCAACCGGATCCACCGCAATCAACCTCGAAACCTCGCTCTTCACTAAATTCGCAGAAGAATAAGCAAGAACATTCGCGGCTGTTGGGATAATAAAAACGCAGAACAAAAGTGACGCAATAATGAGTCCGATTTTGAGCCTGTTTTTATTAAAAAGTTTTAACATAATGCGCGCGTGGTGTTACGCTACCCCGTATTCTTTTGTATATTTTTCGTATAATTTGCTAAATCTTATTTGTGTTGACGCAGGCCTTCCCGCATCGTATTTCCATCCCATCAAACTTGCATATTTCACAACTTCATTTACTGCGTTCATTGATGCCGGATTATTTAAATTCGCGATATCTCTATTACGCTCGGCCGCTTCCGGACCTCGAACTTCACTGCTTGCTTGCAATAAATCCGCGTATTCGATTTTCACTTCCGGCTGTGCCTTTTTTGCGCCTGCTGTAGACACGCCTTGCGCCTCTCTTGCCGCCAATTTTTCCCCTAAAGCTTTCATTGCAACGTGAAATCCATTATTTTTTGCTAAAAATTTTGCGGCTTTATTATCCGAATTTAATGCCTCTTTCATTTTTCCTTCACCTTGCGCAAGCGCCGCATCTGTTTTTTCTTTTGCTGAAGGGTCTGTTAATGTTTCTTCAAGCGGAATCTTTCCTGTCATTTGATACCATCCTGCCCCGATTGCGCCTGTTGCAAGCGCTGTATATGGATTAACCGCATCCGCATAATTCCCTTCTTTAAGTGTTACCGCGATGTTCAAAATCCATGTTAATGCTCCCCAAAGAACTCCTACCGCACCAAGTGCGTTCCCTGCTGTAAGCATCGTAAGCGCTGGATTTGTATCATCTCCGTTATTTTTTATGTGCTCTTGAATTTCTGCCATTTTTTTCTGAAATCTCGTAGCAACTTCTGCCATTTTTGACGTATTCAATCCGGTTGCAGCTGAAATGCCTTTTGCTATCGCATGTTTTTTTAATTCTTCGACTTGCGCAACTCCAAGTGCTCCGCTGTTTCCCATTGCAGTAAGCCACTGTACAACTTTTCCACTTTTGCCTGTGGATTTATCAATAAGAAGTTTTGCGGCTATCATTTTATTCGCAGGATTTAAAACTCCAAAAAGCGCACCTATCGCCGTTTGTCTGAATTTTTCGTAATTGCTGAGCGATGTTGAGTCCTGATCAAGCATTCTTACCATCAAGTCGCTGACCTGCCTGATATCGCCATCTGATGCATTTTCATTCCTTGAAACTCTCAAAAATAATGCTTTTTCCGCAGGTGTTATTCCGCTATTGTTAAGCTTATCCATGCCGTCTAGCAATGCAAAAAAGTCCTGCCTTTCTTTGTCGTTCAAAACCCAGTCTCCTTTTTTCTCCTCATCCGTTGCTTGCTCTCTTTTCGCGGCTCTAACCATAAGCGCCTCCATTGCATCAAGATATTCCTTGGCGTCTTTTTCCAAATCTTCTTTAAGGCTCGCCAAACTACTTCTTGTTACTCTTTCCGAGGATTTCTCCTTGAGCTTTTGAATTCTTTTTTCAAGACGGCTTTTTGCCTCGTCCTTGGCTTCTTTTCCCTTGCCAACATCCTTTTCACTCACGCGCAATTTGTCGATCCTTCCTCTTCCATCATCAAGAACTCTCTTTGCGTGTTCTTCAAAGTTTTGTTGTTCCGGTGATAATTCTAGTGCTCCTGCTGCCATTTTTTAATATTTAAATTCTAAATATTTTCACGAGTGTGTCTGCAACGCCTTCATTTTTTTCTATTTCCTGAACTTTTTCTTTCAAATAATGTCTGATTGGTTCTGGATTTGAATTGCCCAAAAAAAGCGTTACATCAGGCATAAAATGTCTTTTTAATCTTATATTTATTTTGTGATCATGCGGCCTGTTTATAATCCAAAAACATGAAATTTGATTGTAGTTATATTCATGCGCGCCAATCTTTACGCCTGTTTTTGTGATTTTTACATTCAGCATTTTTGGCTTCTGTTTGAACAAAAACCAGTAATACATGGAAAATGAAACTGCGAGAGCAAGTCCAAAAGACCATGCTCGATCATAGATTGCGTATGTTATTAAAAGCGCGACCAGTAAGCCAATCGTGACATACCAGCCCGGGCCTTTTTCATATGTTTGATGTTCCGGCGATTCGAATGAAAATACCGGCGTTGCGCTGTGCGCCGTACTATGTTTTGAGCCATTCATCACGGAATCAGCCGTATGATCAGCCGCGCGATGAGCCCCATGTTCAACAGGAATTCTCTTGGTTTTCATTTTTGTTTTTATATTTATCTAGATATTTTAGCACAAAATGCAAAAATTTGCAAACCTAAATCTGTGCCGCGCCCAACCCTGACCGACTTCAACTCGACGGCTTTCTATACTCCGCCACCCACTTATCCACTTTTTGCCATTTTTCAGTGGTTTTGTTGGCTTCAAGTTTTATTTTCCAGCTTTCAGGTGATTGATTTTCGTTTTCAATTAGGCCTGCGTGAGCGAGGCGTTCGTGCGCTTTGCAAAGCGGAATAAGTGAGTCCGGGTCATGTGTTTTCGTAAGTGCGAATCTCCATGTGTGATGCAAATATTTATATTCTTTAGTGCATCCCGGGAATGCGCATGTGTTGTTTGTTTTAACAAGAACGTAGTTCTTAATTTTTGCAGGTACATATCTTTTTGCATTTTCTTGAGGAATTGGTTTGTTTTCTTCAAGTTTTTGTTCATATAGATTTATGAATTTTTCCATGAGGTCATCCCAGCTACCTTGGCCTTTGAGTTTTTGAAGTTTTTCTGCAGTTTTTGGCTTAACTTGAATATTTAAATCAGAGAATAAAATTTGATTTTGATAATAATTTTTTGCCCCGGGGCAAGATTTTTTAAATTCTTTAGCATAAGCTTCTAGCGTATGTTTGCTCATTTCCCTGGCTTTTTCGGCCCAGAATTTGTCAGTTTCAGGAGTTGCAAGGTTTGCGATTGGACGAATGGCTCCTATTCCTTTTTCTTCAATAACCTTCTTTAATTCTGGCTTGTCTTCAACCTTTCTTCCAACCCAAAGAGCCGCATTTACTGCATTTGTGCTCATTCCGGCCAGAATTCGTGCGTATTCATAGATGCTTTTAAATCCCTTTTTCTCCCAAATCCGCAAACGATTTATTTCAGGCAGAAGGAGTGCGCATTTTCGAGTCCATTCTTTTGCATTTTTGCCATAAAAAGAGAAGCGCTCGTGGAGATTTTTTTCAAGAATTTGGTCGGGATTTTGAACTTGATTTTTCGTTGCGTTTTGCACTACATTTGTCATATTTTTTAGATTATGTTGTTACTGATATTTTAGCTCAAATAAGCCAAAAAATCCAGCCCTACCAAGAATTTTCTGTTGCGAAAAATAGAGGGGAGTATATACTCACCTTTTGCCGCTAAAAACGCAGCGAAAAAGTACTACAAAAAATGTCGCAAAAAATGCACCCGGAAATGCATGCAAACCTACGGCTCATCCGCTCCTCCATGACTCCACGGATTGCACCTTAAAATGCGCCACGCACCCTTCAAAATCCCTCTCACGACCCCGTATTTCACAATTGCCCGATACGTATATTCCGAACATGTCGGCTCATATTTGCAAAACCCAAAATTCCGCAAAAACCCCTTAAAAACGCCATGATCCGGCGAAATCGTCTTCTGATAAACGCGTATTAAAAAAAGCGCCGTATATTTAAAAGGCGCAGAAACTAGCGTGGAAATCGAGCGGACAGGGGTAATCAGGAGCGCAAAAGCACGTTTAATAATACGCATAATAAAGCCCGATATTACACGCACCGCTCTACCAGAATAATGAAGGAAGTTTTTTAACACCATTTTCTATGACTTCGAAGTGAAGATGAATTCCCGTGACTCCTCTTACGCGGCCGGTTCTACCCATTTTCCCAATAACCTGGCCTTGTTTGACGTGATCGCCGACATTAACGTCAAGATATTCCAAATGTCCATAAAGTGTTTTTACGCCATTCCCGTGATCAATTATAACGTGATTTCCATAACCGCCCGCCCATGTGCCGGAAGAAGCCTTAATAACAGTACCGTCAGCCGCGGCCCAGATTGGAGGTTTGTTTGAGTTTGCGATATCAATTGCATGATGCGAACTCTTGTATCCCTGTGTTATCGAACCCATTGTAGGATAAATAAGAATCTTACCAACCGCAGGGCCTACATTATTATTTGCCAAAGGCGTACGAACACTCGTAGAACGACCTGCAATATTTCTTGGAGAAGCATTTACTATTGGCTTTGCGTTTGGAACATAGATCTTTTCGCCTATTTTAATTGTCGTGACATTATTTTTGCTCAAAATGTCAGTAGCAGGAACTTTGTATGTTGTTGCGATTTTCGCTACTGTATCGCCTTTTTTGACCGTATATCCAACGCCATCAAATGGAGGAATTAATAATTTTTCTCCACCTCTGATTCTTAAAGGATTGACATCATTTTCCCACAGAATTGTCTGGGATTTAAGGCCGTATAAAGCCGCTATTTCAGAAATTGTCTCGCCTGCACCAATTATGTGTATGATTTCTCCTTTTCTTGAAACTGAAGGAGCAATCGTCGAAGTCGTTTTTGTGAAATATCCATCTTGATCTGCAATAAATGTATCGCCATATTGGCTTGTGTCTGCGCTCATAGCCTCAATTCCGCTTGCTCCGGAAAAGCCTGTCATACACAAAAGCAAAGCGCCTATAATAAGAGTATTTCTGAACATCGCCTTCTTTGTGCCGATTGGCATGGAATCAACCGGGAAGCTATATTGGTTTAAAGGAAGGACGTCTGCTGCAAGGCGTTTTGACCTTAAAACAGAGGTAATTTCAGATATAAATAGCTTTGTGGAAGTTACTGCTTTTGATAAAAAATCTCGCTCTTCAAATATGCGTCTGTGTCGCGCAATTCGCGCTTTTTTATTTAGTAATGAATTGTAGGTTGCTGTCGTCGTATTGATATACTTTTGATTAGTTTATCTTCAACACTTCTACTAGACTATCAAATTTTGGCTCCCTTGGCAAGAAAGAGCGAAAGATCATTAAGTGGTGGGGTAATAATAAGCAAGTGGATTTCGTTGACAGAAATATAAAATTATGGTGCATGAATTTTTGAAGAAAAATGCGTTTTTTTGGCTTATTTGTGCGATTTTTTCTAAAGAGGCCTTCTCTTGGAAGCGGATGCGACATACATGGCGTTTCAATTTGACATGTTTCCGGTGTTAGGTTCTTGCGTTTTACGTTTTTTTATGGTAAAATAGTTTAATATCAAAAATAAATACAAATGGCTACTCAGAAATCTGTGCCAAGTGCGCCTTCTGAAAATCCGGAACTTTCTGGCGATTTAAAGCTAGATCAAGCCAAAAAACCTAGTACGCCAGAAACCGAACGAGCTAAAATTGAAGCAAATAGCGGGGCCAGACTTGAAGCTTTAAGGCAAGCTGTTATGACTCCTGAAGATAAGAAAAAAATCTCAGAAGTTTTGTTGCCCGGTGGCGAAGAACTTGATGCTCAAAAAATTGCAACTCTATCAAGCCAAGAACTTATTTCCGGAGAAAGCAAATTAACCGGCACTTTAAATACACTTTTTGGCTCAAGAATAGCAAAATCTAAGGATGGAAAAGAAGAAGTAATAGCTCTTCATCTTGGCGAAGAATATAAAGTCGGCGATAAAGTCGGTGTTAATTTTAAAGGAAATGAAAGCGCATATTGGAATATTGGTGCCGGCGATATGATGTTGGAGAATGTTCGCACGGTTAGAATAACGGACGACAAAGGACAAGAACGCGTTAGTACATTGCGCCAAGGTCTTAAAGGAGGCTTTTTTGACGCTAATGGTTATATTCCGGTTTTTGATAATTATACAATTGAAGTCTTGGAGGTCTGGGATAAAGATAAAATGGCGGAATACAAGAAAGACCAAGCGAAACATAGAGAAGAGGAAACCGCTCAGCTTGGCGAAATCTATAAAAAAAATCCAGCCGCTTCAAGGGGTAAGGTAAAAAGCATTGAAAGTGTTCTTGAAAAACCCGGAATGGAAAATCTTGATAAATTGCTCGATGAAGCCCTTAATAAATTTGGTATGAGTAATGAATATAAATCCGTTTTATACTCATTCATCCAATACGAATCCACATTTGATATGCATGCCGATGCAAGTAAAAATTGTCCTACAAGCAGCGCTTATGGCTTATTCCAAATGCTGAGGAGCAACTGGGATTGGACTTATGCTGAACTAAAACAAGATCCTAAATTTTCAAATTACTCAATGGACGAATTTAGAAATTCACTTGATAGTCAAGTTTATGCCGGAGTTTTATATTTTAAAAAGAAAGATGTACGACCGGTTGAAGGCGTTTTACATAGAAGCGTCGATCCTAACAATCAACACGACATTCTTCTTTTGTATGTCGCTCATCATGAAGGTGGCGGTCCGGGAGGACTCGGACATTACATTAAAACCGGTCAATTCAAATCCGGTCAAATCGGCGATGAATATGCGTGGAGAGTTGTAAACGGAGCAGAAGCATATAGACAACAAATTGCACGTAGAAATGGCATAGAGTTACCACAAACTGCAAAATCTGAGGGAGCTCGGGTTGCTGAGGGCCATGTTGCGGAAGTGCCAACGGAAGGAGCTAAAGAAAGCGCCGGTGAAATACCAATGAGTCAAACCGCATTTGTTGGCGATTCGATCACTGAAGGCATGGAGCTTTCAGGAGCACTTGGTGCAGCTGGAAAGTTTGGAATCGGAGGTCAAAATACAGATCAAATGCTTAAAAGGTTTAAGGGAAATGTTATCGGAAGCGATCCGGCAAACCCTAAATTCAAAAAAGTTGTATTTATGGGTGGCGTAAACGATACTTTCAACTTTAAAGAGCCCGACTATGTAATCAGAAATATTCAAAAAATGCTTCAAATCGCAAAAGCATCCGGCGTCAAAGTTGATCTTTGTACGATTGCACCTTGGGGAAAGTTTATAGATAATTTCAACTATTCCGGAAACGAATTTTATAGCGGACTAATAAATTCCGGAAAATATACGGAAAATCAAATAAAGGCTATTTTAAAAGCAAGAACCGTTGAATTGAATGGCAAAATACGTGCTCTTAGCGCAAATCCCGAATATGCTTCTTTCGTTAAAGTTGTTGATACAAATGCATCCATGGCCGATAAAGACAATCCGGATTATCTGCAAGCCAAATACGCTAAAGGAGGCGATGGGCTCCATCCAACTGGAAGCGGCCCAAGAGATATGGTAAGCGTTATCAGGCAAGAAGGCGGAATTGCTTGACATTCATTATGGATTTCTGATATTTTGACTGCGCTTTAAAAGCCTTTCTGCTTTTTTTGGCAGGCGCGCGGCGCTTGCATATCAGGAAAAGCTTAAAGATTTATTCTTTAAACCACAGAAAATGGCACGATTACTTGACGATGTCCAAAATTACGAACTCATGTTCGTACTCTCTCCTGAGCTTGGAGAAGCCAATACCTTGAAAAAGGTTGAGGAAATAAAGGCGACCTTAAAAGCCGCCGGAAAGCTTACCAATGAAGACGTTTGGGGAATGCGTGACCTTGCTTATCGCATAAGAAAGCAAGATCGCGGATTTTACGTCGTACTTAATTTTTCCGCTGAAAACGGAAAAGGAATCACTGAATTGGACCGCACTTTAAGGCTTGATGCCGCGGTTCTCCGTCATATGATTCTTAAAACTCCGGTCGGATATGAATTAAAAACGCTTAAGGACTATGAAGCCGAAGCGAAAGAAGTTGAAAAACTCGAAGCAAAAGAGCTTGCCGAAAAAGAGCAAAAAGCGGAAGAAAGATTGCACCCTGCAAAAATTGTTAAAAAGGCAGTCGAAAAGGTTGAAAAAGTCGAAGAAGTCGAGGTTAAAAAACCTGTAAAGAAAGCGGAAAAAGTCGAAAAAGAAGAGGTTAAAGAAGTTGAAGCGGCGGAAACGGAGAAAGAAGAAAAACCTGTCAAAGCCCCTGCGAAAAAAGTCAAGGCCAAGGAAGAATTGAGCGATGTCGATGAAAAGCTCAAGAGAATTATGGACAACCCTGATTTAATAATTTAATTAATTATGAGAAATATTAATAAAGTTTTTATTATCGGAAATCTAACTCGCGATCCTGAGCTTAAAACCACTCAAGGTGGCCAAGCTATCACATCTTTTGGAGTTGCGACAAATCGCGAATGGATGACGAAAGATGGCCAAAAACACACTTCAACCGAATTTCATGAGGTTGTCGCGTGGGCGAAACTTGCTGAAATCTGCGTGCAGATCTTGAAAAAAGGCAAGCTTGTTTATATTGAAGGCTATCTTAAAACTCGTGCGATTTTATTGCCTGATAATACAAAAAAATACCGCACGGAAGTCGTTATTCATGATGTCATCATTCTTGAAAAGCGCGAAAAAGACGGCGAGGAACACAATGTTTTGATTCAAACGGAAGAAAGTTCTAATGAATCGGGATTGGATGAATTCCTTGAGGAAAGCTCGAAAGGTGAGCTTTAGCAAATAACAAAATCCAAAGCTCAAAATCCAAAGCTCAAAATCCAAATGAATGTCAAAATTTAATTTAAAATTTAAAACTTAAAATTCAAACTCATGCCTACATATCAAAATAGAAAATGCAAACTTTGCGCCAATCAAATCAAAGAAGTTGATTACAAAAACGTTGGTTTACTTCAAAAGTACATCACAAAGTACATGAAAATTGTTCCAAGATACTATAGCGGAACATGCATCAAACATCAGAAAAGGCTTGCTACTGCGATAAAGAGAGCAAGAATTGTTGCGTTGATGCCGTTTGTTAGATAAACGCGAAATTCGAAGCACAAAATCCAAAATAAATTTCAAATTTGAAATCAGAAAGCCGCTCAAGAAATTGAGTGGCTTTTATTTAAATTACCTCTTTGTTTTTACCTATTACTCTGTTCTTGAATCTACCTTCTCTAACAAGGCTAAAATCTTTTTGATTTCGTCATCAGCTCCATCCAATTCACGTAAAATATCGCGAATTTCACCTCTTCCTTCCGTGCTCGATCCTGGACTAGCTTCATTTACAGCCTCAATCCCATCTATTAAAGCTGTAAATTCTTCCACTCCAAGGACTCTCTCTTCTATAGACGATTTATCAGGTGCCGCTGTTGTTGCCCGCTCAAAACCCATTGCGCCCCTTACATCGTTTGAAACAGCATTAACTACCGTATGAGTTTCCATTTGCGCCGCGTATTCCGGATTCGGCGTTTCAACTTCGACAATGATATTAGGTGGCATACCAAGCCCCTTAAGCATCTGATGTCCACAATTAAAATCCGTTACCGTAACGGTTTCCCCGTTAAATTATTCTTTACTTTAAATCCAACAAAATATTCCGGCAAAAATGGAATTTCAGTTCCTTCTGGTGGTCGAATTGGTCCTTTTGGCATAATAATTTGATTTAAATTTTTAAAAGGCTTTTATTATAAGTATTGTTTTTCGTTTTGTCAAGTACTCCTTTTATCCACCTTTGCATGCGCAAGCTTCATTTTTGCACACATATCAGTATAGCAACTATCAAGATTAGACATTATGTATGATTTTAGAGCCTTCCCCTTAAGGTTAAATTTCGACCTTGCGTTCTGCGCCAGTCCACGGCAACGAATAGCTGCCGATCTAACTATTTCAGTTGAATGTCTTTTGAAAATATCGGCTATAATACTTGCCTCACTATCAAGCGCGCTCAGCTGATCTCCTCTCTCTTTATATTGACCTTCAATCGCTTTAAGTCTTGCCAGCCTTTCCTCGTCAGGCAAACTTTCTTCCAAGCTTATTGATTCTAAATTCGGTGGAATTGGAGGCCACTTTCTCTTTTCTGCACCTTCAAAAATAAATCCCTCCTTTACTTCAAGAATTCTAGCTATCTCTTTTATAGATTCGTTTATTTTTTCACAAACTTTTTTTACGTACGCTTCGTGTCTCATATATGGCGCAGGCATTGCAAAAACCTCATCAATCAACGCTTTAAATATTTCAGATATTCTCCTGAGTTTTTGCTCTTCAAGCTCCGCAAGATCTCTATGACCCGCAACACCATTATTTTTACCTTCGAGACTAAGCATTCTCATATAAAAAAACCAGACAGAATTGCGCATTTCATCTATTTCTCTGCGCAGATTTTTTGTGGCATCTGCGGCTTGAGCCGGACTGCCATAAACGTCATCACCTTCACGATCCCTGCGTTCTTCTTCATTCATAAACGTTTTATTAAATTCACCAACTTCCAGCTCTTGCACTCATTCTCTCAAAATCATCCGTATAAATATGCCTTAATAACTTATAAAATCCTTGTTCTCCAAGATCCTTTTCTTCGATCGTTTTGCTCTTAATCCCAATTTCAACCGGATCCAAACCAAAGCCGATTCTTGCGCCTTTTATGATTTTATCGACTAATCCTGGGCTTAATTCCAAACATTCTGTTTTAATTCTCACCTTAACTGATGAGCCCTGAAAATCAATTATTTGTATCGTTATGATTTCGCCCGTGTTTGTATTGGTGCCATAAAAAATGTCACCCACAAAACATTTATCTAAAAATGGAACTTGGACTCTTTTTCCGGATAAGTCGTTTGTGAATGGTTTAGGCTTTACTTCCATGTATAGTTTAAGCTAACTCTTCTTTCTTTCTAAATTTAAAGACTATTCTTCCATTAATTGCGATTTCAAAAGTTCCCACATCCAAAGCTATAAAAACCGGTAATCCGTGCTTCTTAAGCACATCCAGTCTATGACCTTTTGCATCATGAACCAATCGCGCGAATTCTCTATTTTCCATAATATCAGCAGGCAAAGTATAATCTATGTTTTTTAATTCACGTCTAATAAAATCTTGCATAACGTCCAAAGCTAATCCAATATTCAGATCTTCAAGAGCTCTAAAAAAAGTCCCTGCGGCATCGGCGCGCATCAAAGGATCTATATCAACTTCCGCCTCGTGTAAATCCCTATTCGTTTCTTCAATCAAGGATCTAACCCTAAAATTATCAGTTTTTCTTGGTGTAAATTCAACGCCTGCCGTTTCCGTATCGTACCTGAATCTTTCCACTGCACCCGGTAAATCAACTCTTAAGCTTTTACACACGCCTCCTTCATCATAATAGCGGCTGTCCGGATGATTTTCCGCACTTCTTGGTGAATTTGGATCGTAAGCCATAATAATTTGGTTTAAATTTTTAAAAGGTTTTTATTTTAAATGCTAATCTATATTTTGTCAAGGGCAAGTTGAGCTGATTTTGCCATATTCATATCTGCGTTTTTTCTGCTATACTGACTTTGCAAAAAATTAACCCTTTCAAATAAAAATGGAACAACATTTGGAGTTTCAAAAGTCGACTGATAAGGAACTTAAAGAGATTATGAAGGAGCATAAGCTTGGCTTAAGCTTGGGAGAAGCAAGGCATGTGCCGGAATTACTCGGCAGAAATCCAACACTCACGGAAGCCACGATTTTCAGCATTCAGGGGTCGGAACATTGTTCGTATAAAAGTTCGAGAAGATATTTAAGTTTGTTTCCAACCGAGGCGCCAAATGTGATTCTTGGGCCGGGCGAAGACTCTGGCGTTGTTGCAATTCAAGATGTCGGGCGCGATCGTTATGGTTTAATTATGGCTCATGAAAGCCACAATCATCCATCGCAAGTTGTGCCTTATGAAGGCGCGGCAACAGGTGTTGGTGGAATTGTTCGCGATGTTCTTTGTATGGGCGGACGCGTAATTGGCACACTTGATCCTTTGCGTTTTGGTGAAATCACAGATCACACTTCAAGATGGGTCGCGAATGGTGTTATTTCCGGAATTTCCGGTTATGGCAATCCGATTGGCGTTCCAAATCTTGGTGGAGATATAAATTTTCACAAATCATATAACGACAACTGCCTTGTAAACGTTGTTTCTGTTGGGCTTTTGCGTGAAAGTGAGCTTATTCATTCCATGGTTCCAAAAGATGCGGCTGAAAAAGGTTATGAATTTATTTTAGTTGGAAAAGCAACGGATAGAAGCGGAATGGGCGGCGCGGCATTTGCTTCGGCGAATCTTGATGAAGATCAAAAAGAATCAAAAAAATCTGCCGTTCAAGAGCCAAATCCGTTTTTGAAAAGGCATATTATGGCAAGCACATACGATTTATTTAAAATTATAAAAGAGCGCGGATGGTTGAATCGAGTCGCGTTTAAAGATTTTGGTGCGGGTGGTTTTGTTTGCTCATCCGTTGAAATGGTTTCACGCGTGAATTTGGGTGCGGAAATGAATCTGGAAGCCGTAAATACCGCATATAAAAATATGGAGCCTCATGTTATTGCGTGTGCGGAAACGCAAGAAAGAATGATGTGGTGCGTACATCCGGATTTTACTCAGCTCATTCTTGATCATTACAATAAAAAATGGAAGCTCGGAAGTGTGGCTGATAATGCCGGTGCTTTTAAAGTTGGAAAAGTTGTGAAAGGCGAAAAATACGTTTTGATGTATAAAGGCGAAGCGGTTGTGAATGCGAAAGCGTGCGATTTGACCGAGGGATTCAAATATAATCGTGCTCATACGCCTGAAAAAAAGAAGTTAAGCGAGCCAAAATATAAAGTTGCGAAAGATCTTGGCGCGGTATTGTTGCGGCTTCTTGATTCGGAAAATATCGCATCCCGCAGACCTGCATATGAAAAATATGACAAACAGGTTCAAGGATTTACGCATATTGAGGCCGGCGAAGCGGATGCGAGCGTGATTTGTCCGCTGATTGATGAAAATATTCCTGAAGATAAAAAACTTGTTGGTGTGGCTTTAAAAACAGATGGAAGTTCAAGATATGGTGAAATTTCGGCATACTGGCAAGGCTATAACGCGGTTATTGAATCAATGCGAAATGTGGCTGCGGTTGGCGCTTATCCACAGGCTGTGACAGATTGTTTAAACTATGGAAATCCGGAACATAAAGAAAGTATGGACGAACTCGTTGAAGGAATCACAGGAATTTCCGATGCCTTAAAATCAGTTAAATTAAAGGAATTTCCAAAGTGGAGCATACCTGTTATTTCCGGAAATGTGAGTTTGTATAATGAAAATCCAAAAGCAAAAATTGTGCCAAGCGCTGTTATTTGTTGTGTTGGAACAATGCCGGATTATCGCAAAGCAATTACCATGCAGCTTAAAAATCGCGGAAGCGTTTTATATTTGATTAATGCGAGAAAAGACGAACTTGGTGGAAGTGAATATTACAGATTGGGATGCGGGAATGAAGGCAAAAACTTTGTTGGAAAAAATGTTCCAAAGCCGGATGGAAAAGCAGTGATGAGCGAAATGCTTGCGCTAACAGAGGCGATTCAAGCAGGACTTGTTTTGAGTGCGCATGATATTTCAGAAGGCGGAATTGCTGTTACCTTAGCCGAAATGTGCTTTGGTGGACGCGCTGAAGGAAACACTGGAATCGAAGTAAATTTGAAAAACGTTCCGGACAAAAAACTTGCTGCAGATAAAAAATTATTCTCTCAAACAGGCGGATTTGTAGTTGAAATTGATAAAAAATCTGTCGCAAAATTCTTGGCGATTTTCAAGAAAGCCTCTGTACCGGTTTATGAGATTGGCAAAACAAAAGCGGGAACATATACAATCCTCGACGGTCGCAAAAAACTTATTGATTTGCCTGTAAAAAAACTCGCAAAAACTTGGCAAGAAGGTTTGTGGAAGAAGTTGAAATAAGACTTTTATTGCATTCTTTGATCTGCTCCACCCCAACGACTTAAATCTGTTTCGTCTCTTGGCACGCGCTCAGCTCCAAATTGAACGCTTAACGCATTTTCGACGCTAGATCCGCTTCTTAATCCGACATCGGCCACTTTACCCAATACTTGTGATATCTGGAAACTGGTTAATCCTAATAATCCTAAAAGTTTCGCTACGGCTTCAGGGTCTTTTCTTTCTGACTCTCCAAGTTGCAACAACGACATATCTCCTGCAATATCAGGCATCTCTCTACATGTGATTAAAGTACCTGGATCTATACAAGCCTCAATCCCTGTCTCTATGCTTGTACGCAAAAGAATCTTCGATCCTTCCTTCCATACTCTAAACGTTGTTCCCGTCGTTAAATACAGCGATTCATCGTATCTACCCATCAACAATACCCTCTTTGTTGCTTGTAGCAATATACCTGTTGGCAATTCCGAGGCAGGCGTTCTGTCGAATATTTGTAGACCAGTAATAGCTTCCATATTTTTTAAAATAAATGATAGGTTGTAATCTTAAGACCATATTACGATTTTGTCAATAATTAATTTTGCATGTATAATGAAGCCATGTCACAAATCCTCGTCATCAAAGTCGGCTCGGCACTTGTTACAAAAGAAGATAATACGCTGAATACGGATTTTATCGGAAGTTTTGTTGAGCAGATTGCGGCGCTTAAAAAAAGCGGGCATAAAATTGTTATCGTTACTTCGGGTGCAGTTGCGAGCGGCAGGAGTGAAATGAAGCTTGAGCATGAAGACAATATTCCTTATAAACAAGCGCTTGCGGCGATTGGGCAAGGAGTTTTGATGAATACTTATCGTGATTTTTTTAAGAAACATGAAATTGTTACCGCACAGGTTTTGCTAACAAATCTTGACTTCAAAAATCGTGAATCTTTCATAACAACACGCAACACTCTTGAGCTTTTGACGCGATTTAATACGATTCCGATCATAAATGAAAATGATGTTACGGCTTATGCGGAAATTAAATTTGGCGATAATGATAATTTGGCAAGCAAAGTCGCAGCCATGGTTGATGCTGATAAACTCATTATTTTAACTTCGGTTAAAGGTTTTTACACAGATGATCCGACGAAAAATCCTTCTGCGGAATTAATACGCGAACTTTCAGTTATAGACGGAAGTGTTAAAAAACTTGCAAAAGGCGCCGGTTCAAAAAAGAGCTTGGGCGGAATGTCTGGAAAAATTAAAGCCGCGGAATTCGCTTCCAATAGCGGAATAACAACATACATTGCGAATGGAAATGATGAGAATATTATTTCGAATATTATTGGTGGAGTTGCGTGCGATTTTACAGTAATTCACCCGATGACGGAAAAACACACAAGCAAGCAAAACTGGTTCAAATCACAAGTGAAAGTCGGATGCGGAATTATTATTGATGATGGCGCGGTTAAGGCTTTGAAAGAGCGCGGAAAAAGCTTGCTTCCGGTTGGCGTAATAGGCATAAAAGGTGAATTTGAACGCGGAGATTTTGTTGAAATTTGCGGACTGGATGAAAAAGCCATTGGCCTCGGCGAAACAAACTATTCTTCAATTGATCTTGAGCGCTTTAAAGGCTGCAAAAATGGCGAAGCCTGTTATTTGGCCGGTGCGGTGTTGGATGAGGAAGTTATACACAGGAATAATATGGTGATTTTATGAAGTGGCCTCAGCTACTTCCGCCGCAACGTCTTCTCTTCTTTGCTGTATAACTCTCTCTGCAAGAACTTCCCACGGCTGATATCCTTCTTCAGACTTGTACGCTTGGACTACTTCGCTTTCATCTACTGTTGATATTCTTCCTTGGCGCATAAGTTCCAAAGCATACTCCTGCCATTCAATAGCTCCAACAACCGGCATATGTAAAAGTCCTCTCATAAATTCTATTTCATCCGCATACGTTTTTGGTGCTCGCAAAAGAAGCCCAAGAACTTTGTGAAATCTTTTTGTATCTACGGCTGTTCCACTTGTCATCATTTCCATATATTCTTGATATGGCCATCCGCGCTCCATAAATTTTATTTTTTAGTATTTAAGGAGGTTATATTATCACAAATCCATACAATATATTAATAATTATTTCACTTTGGAACAGCTTATCTTTTGCCTACCACTTTCTGTAATCACGTCAAGGGTAGGTACAAATTGTACCCACCCTTTAGCTAGCGCTAAACAATTCTTAAATTTTTCGTAAACTTTTTCGCGTTGACAATAACTTCTCCTACCTGTACCCTAGGTGTAGGTATTATTAAAACAATAAAAAATGAATCACTCCCATGAAAAAACGCTTATCAATCTAAAGAAAGCCAAAAGCCACATTGAAAAAATTATAGAAATGCTTGAAGAAGGCGCTTATTGCATAGATGTTATGCAACAAAATCTTGCCGTGATTGGACTTTTGAAATCAGCTCATCAAATGCTTATGGAAGGTCATTTGAATTCCTGTTTCAAGTCCGCAATGTCTACAAATCAAGAGACTAGAAAGCAAAAAATGATTGATGAAATTCTCAAAGTTTCAAAACTTATGAATAAATAAGACCGTATAAAAATAATTAAATCAACGCTATGGAAAAAATAAATGTACCAATAAAAGGCATGCATTGTCGCTCTTGCGAATTAATAATCGAGGAAGAGCTTCTCGGAATTCCCGGCATAACAAAAGCAAAAGTGAGCCATAAAATAAAATCCGCTGAAATATATTCGACTATGCCAATTTCGGAGTCAAAAATAGCTGATGCGATAAAAAGATCCGGCTATGAAATTGGCGTGGAAGAAGAAAACAAACCTTGGATAACCGCAGATCCTGACGTTTATAAAAATCTTACAATTTCCGCGTTAATTATTATCGTGCTTTATTTTATTTTAAAAAGTACGGGATTTTTCGATATCAGTTTTAACTCAAATTCATCTTCTCTCGGACTCGCTCTGCCTCTTGTAATGGGTTTAACCGCGGGTTTTTCCACATGCATGGCACTCATTGGAGGGCTTACGTTCGCGATATCTTCCAAATATTCGGATTTGCATCCGGATGCGACTTCAATGCAAAAATTTCGTCCACATTTATTCTTTAATCTTGGGCGCGTTATTTCATTTGCCATTCTTGGCGGCGCAATTGGGCTTCTTGGAAAAGTCTTTCAATTATCAGGTGCCACGATTGGTCTGCTCACAATTGCGGTCAGTATTTTAATGCTTATTATCGGCTTGCAACTTACTAAAATTTCTCCAAAAATTTCCGGATTTTCTCTTAGCCTTCCTTCCGGAATTGCTAAATTTTTCGGCTTAAATAAGCAAGAAAAAGAGTATAACCATAAAAATGCGATGCTTGTTGGAGCGCTCACTTTCTTTTTGCCGTGCGGCTTCACGCAAGCCATGCAGCTTTATGCAATAAGTAGTGGAAGCTTTGCTTATGGCGCAATGATCATGGGACTTTTTGCAATCGGAACAATGCCCGGACTGCTTGGAATCGGCGGATTAACCTCTTTTATTAAAGGAAAAATCGCAAAAAGCTTTTTCAAATTTGCGGGCGTGGTCGTTATCATTCTAGCTCTTTTCAACTTCTCAAACGGATGGAATTTAACAGGATGGACAATTGCTACCGGAAGCGCTAAAAATAATCAAATCGAATCAAACGTGCCTATTGAAAATGGCGTACAAATAGCAAAAATGACGCAATCAACTTTCGGATACGACCCTGATTATTTTGTTGTTAAAAAAGGAATTCCAGTTAAATGGATTATAAATTCGGAAAATATAAATACATGTGCAAGCAGTATATTTATGCCAAAAATGAATATAAGAAAGTATTTGGAAGAAGGTGAAAATATTATCGAATTCACGCCGACCGAAGAAGGAACAATAAAGTTTTCGTGCAGTATGGGGATGTATACCGGGAAATTTTCAATAATCAATTGACCAATTTACATATGAAGAAGGAAATCATCATAACAGGCATGCACTGCGCTTCATGCGCAAATATAATAAATAGATCAATAAAAAAACTTGATGGCGTTTCGGACGTTAATGTCAGCTATGGAGCGGAAAAAGCTTCTGTTGTTTTTGACGAAAATAAACTGGAGCAAAACTTAATTATAAAAGCCATTGAAAACGCCGGATATAAGGCTGAATTTGCGGAATTGGATACATCTGCGAAAAAATCCGAGAGACAACATGAACAAATTTCCATTTACAGAAAAAAATTTCTTACAGGCTTGATTTTGAGCTTACCTATGCTTTATTTTATGCTTTTGGATTTCTTTAAAGTTTTGCCCGGAGCGGAAATTTTGATGCCATATATGGGAATAATTTCGCTTATACTTGCGACACCCGTGCAATTTATTATTGGATATTCTTTTTATAAAGGCATGGCTTCGAGCCTGCGAATGAAAACTTTTAACATGGACAGCTTGATTGCTATTGGCACGTCGGTTGCATATTTTTATAGTCTTTTTAATTACACTTATTTTGCAATTATAAATAAAAGTTTGATTGGACTTAATGGAGAAAAAATTCCCGAACTTTATTTTGAAACCGCGGCGTTTTTAATCACTTTCGTCATCCTTGGAAAATGGCTTGAAATGAAGGCGAAAGGCAAGACCTCAGATGCCGTCAAAAAACTTGTTGGACTGCAAGCAAAAACCGCACGAATTATAGAAAATGGCGTCACGAAAGATGTTCCGATTGAAGATGTAAAAATCGGCGATACTATCCTTGTTCGTCCCGGAGAAAAAATTCCCGTTGATGGAAAAATCACAAAAGGCTCATCTGCGATTGATGAATCAATGATAACCGGCGAAAGCATTCCGGTTGAAAAAACAATTGGTGAAAATGTGATTGGCGCGACAATAAATAAAACCGGAAGCTTTGAATTTAAAGCCGTAAAAATCGGCTCAGACACAATGCTTTCCAGAATTATAAAAATGGTTGAAGATGCACAAGGTTCACGCGCACCAATTCAAGCTTTTGCAGATAAAGTTTCCGCGTGGTTTGTTCCTGCTGTTATTCTTGTCGCAATTGTTACTTTCTTGGTTTGGTTTTTTGCACTTGGTGCAACTTTGTCTTTTTCATTAATGGCTTTTACTGCAGTAATAGTTATCGCTTGTCCATGCGCTCTTGGGCTTGCGACACCAACTGCAATCATGGTTGGAACTGGAAAAGGCGCGCAATATGGAATTTTAATTAAAGGTGGCGAACCGCTTGAATTAACGCAAAAAATCACAACAATTATTTTTGATAAAACCGGAACTCTCACAAAGGGAAAACCTGAAGTTACGGATGTTTTGAGCTTTTCCGATACTACTGAAAAAGAAATTTTGTCACTTTCCGCAAGCCTTGAGCGTTCATCCGAACATCCATTGGCTGAGGCGATTTATTCACATGCGAATGCGCAGTCTGTTCGAATGTATGAAATAAAGGATTTTAAAGCTATTCCAGGTCATGGAATATCCGGAAAAATAGGAGATAAAACTTATTTTTTTGGAAATAAAAAACTCATTACATCGCATGTAAAATTGAATATTAAAAATATTGAGAAACTGTTAACCGACAAAGAGTCCGAAGGAAAAACCGTCATGATTTTATCAAATGAAAAAGAAATTTTGGGTGCTGTTGCTGTCGCCGATACGATTAAAAAGACTTCCAGGGAAGCGATATTTTCGCTTAAACAAATGGGCTATGAACTTTATATGATTACGGGAGATAATCATGCAACTGCAAAAGCGATTGCAAGTCAGCTCGGAATCGAGAACGTTCTTTCTGAAGTTTTGCCACAAGATAAAGCCGGCGAAGTTAAGAAACTGCAAAATGCCGGCAAATTCGTCGCAATGGTTGGAGATGGAATAAATGACGCACCCGCACTTGCGCAAGCTGATTTAGGCATTGTTATGGGCTCAGGAACAGATGTTGCAATTGAAACCGGAGGAATCGTAATTGTGAAAAACGATCTTCGCGATTTGGTTACGATGATTCAGCTTTCAAAATCCACAATGAATAAAATCAAGCAAAATATGTTTTTTGCGCTTTTCTATAACGTTATCGGCATACCGATTGCGGCAAGAATATTTATTGGATTTGGCATGGTTTTAAAGCCTGAGCTTGCGGGCCTTGCAATGGCATTCAGCTCAATTTCTGTAGTTACAAATTCTCTGCTCTTAAATAACTTTAAGCCAAATAAAACAAATTATATTTCTTTGACTGCACCGATTATTATGGTTGTTTTGTTCGCCCTACTTTTTGTAGAATTTTCACGGCTGGGGGAGTGAAAAACTATTTTAAACGCCAAAATAAGCTCAAAATGATGCTCTTTATGTGTTTGACATATTTAATAAAATAATGTATAATATAGACAGTAAAATAAAAATCTAACAAAAACAAACATGAACAAAAAAATCGTAATCGGTATCGTCGCCGCACTCTTGATCGGAGTCGGTGTATTTTTATTTACCTCAAGCGGAGGTGGATTATTTAAGGGATCAGCTATAGGACTTGCTGATTGCCCAAAAAATGTAAAACTTTTACAGGTCTTGGTACAAGCTAAAAATAAAGTTAATTCAAAAATTGGATACGATAATATGAAAAAAGCCGGCTGTGTAATAGACGAGGCAACGGAAAGAGCATATCAATCTTTGTTGAATCCAACTAAAACAACGACTACGGCAGCTGTTCCTTCAATCACTTGCACTGATGAAAGCAAGAAATTCGAAAAAATACAATCTGCATTTAATGCTTCAATGGACTACCCAACAGCTAAAGCGTTTTTGAGTGATTATGAAAATTTGATGACGGCTGAAGCTGTCAATATTAATAAATGTGGTGATCCGAGAAACAGTTCTAATAATGCCCTTAGGGATTCTATCAATACTCAATATAAAACAATGCAGAATCGAATTACCAATGCTGATAAATTGTCCATCGTTGCAAAAAAAGGCATTTCCACTCCACTTTGGGATAAAATACATTCAGGCAATTCTTATGAAAAAGTTGAATTGGGCAAATTCGTCTTTGATGCGTCTGGATCTCCTTCTCAATTCGTTAAACTGGAAAACGTTACTATAAAAGACACTCTTTCCGATGGCGCCAAAGCTTCTGACATTAAAAATTTTGAGATTACACTGATCAACACTAACGGTCAATACAATGGTAGTTATCAACCTAAGATCACTAATGGTCTAACTACTCCATCTGTCATCGCTGGACGCACCTATCCTACGATTCTTACTCTGAAAGGAGACATTGATCAAAGCGCAGAGGGAGGAACTCATACTTTCTCTTTGGATAAATCTCCCATTAAAGTCAAAGGCATTACCTACGAGGCTGGAACTGGAGGCACAACGATTGAAAAACTTTCACTTGTTAATGTAAGCCCATTCGATAACGCAACTTTTTCTAAACAAATTCTTCCTAAACCAAATTTAACTGTCGCGAGTGGCGATGCAACAACTTCTAAAAACGTAGACCCTACAAAGTCATATCACTTTGAATTGGCTAAATTTAAATTTTCTACGGATTCGACTACGCCAATTTATTTATTACCAACAAAGCTTAATGATTTGACTGCGGATGGCGCTAAATTTTCAGATCTATACAATGCATCGTGTAGCTATTGTGATTCGCTATTTCTTGTAAACGTCTCTACTGGCAAACAGGTTGGTGTAGTTAGAAGCACCGGAGATATTCAGGGTATCGGCACTGCTCCTTCACAATGGTTACAGGCTATTACGTCTGACAAACCACTTGTTCTTTCTTTATTGGAAAATGGTAGCATAAAAAATAAGTCAGTTGGTTCTCATACATTTTCTATAGGTGATGCAACTGTTTATGATAATCCTGTTGGAAGTGGACCAGGCATGAAGGTAAAATTATCTTCGACTGGTTATACAGTCAACGTTGTAACTCCTACAACTCCATAAGTTTTAAACAATTAACTTAAAGCCCCGCCTTAAAAACGGGGCTTTTTTATATTTGATTTTAGGCGCAATTTTCACCTCTTGATTTGGCAATTTAAACCCGCTATACTTTTCCCGCTATGAACCCAAAGAAGTACGCTTTAATCAGCGTTTACGACAAAACAGGAGTAGCGGAACTGGCCAAAGCGCTAGTAAAAGCCGGATATGAAATCCTTTCAACCGGAGGTACAAGCAAATACCTAAAAGATAGCGGCATTGCCGTAATCGACATTTCGGAATATACGGGGTTTCCCGAGGTTATGGATGGTCGTGTGAAAACCTTGAATCCAAAAATTTATAGTGGAATTTTGGCTGTGCGTGATGATAAAAAGCACATGGAAGAGTTAGATGAGCGCGGACTCGGCTTGATTGATTATGTTATTTGCAATCTTTATCCGTTTGAAGAAACGCTTGAAAAAGACGGCGTCACCGAGGATGAATTAATTGAAAAAATTGATATTGGAGGCGTGACTTTGATCCGTGCAAGTGCGAAAAATTATAAATTCGTTACGATCATCACTTATCCGGAAGATTATAAAACCGTAACGGAAGAACTTGAAAAATCCGGAGAAACAAGCCTTGAAACGCGAAAAAGATTGGCGAAAAAAGCATTCAATCGCACTTATCAATATGATGAAAAAATTGCGCATTGGTTTCGCGAAACTTTGGGCGAACCTGAGCTTATGGATCTGCATTACGAAAAAGTCGCATCACTTCGATATGGCGAAAATCCTCATCAGAAAGCCGCATTTTTCAGAAATCCTTTGAATAATGATTCGAACGTAACGAACGCAAAAGTGATTCAAGGAAAGCAAATGTCTTTTAACAATTATGTTGATGCGGATTCCGCACTTGAACTTGTTAAAGAATTTGAAAGGCCAACGACTGCGATAATTAAACATAATAATCCTTGCGGAGTCGCGAGTGCCGATACGATTTTTGAAGCTTTTGATTTTGCATTTAACGTTGATCCGTTGTCCGCTTTTGGCGGCGTAATCGCATTAAATCGAAATTGCACAAAAGAAATCGCGCAGTATATTGCAGATAAAAAAATATTTCTTGAAATCATAATTTGTCCAAAATTTGAAAAAGACGCACTCGAAATACTAAGCAAAAAACCAAATGTAAGGCTTCTTGAAACCGGTCCGTTAAAATTAGATTTGCTCAGACGCGACATAAAAAAAGTTGCCGGAGGCGTTTTGATTCAAACAAAAGACACATATCAATTAAGTGAAAAAGATTTGAAAACCGTGACGAAATCCGCGCCTACACAAGAGCAAATTCGCGCTATGATCTTCGCTACAAAAGTTGTAAAACATGTTGTTTCAAACGCTGTTGTTTTTGCAAAATGCGTGCCAAGCAATTCAGAATCTGGTGATGTTGTTGAAATGACGACAAGCATTGGAAGCGGTCAAATGTCACGTGTTGATTCGGTTGTTATTGCCGCACACAAAGCCAAAAACAGACATGATGAAAATTTCATAAAAGGATCCGTGATGTCATCCGACGCATTTTTTCCATTTCCGGATGCGGCTATTGAATCCATAAAAGCCGGCGCAGTCGCTTTAATCCAACCGGGCGGAAGCATCAAAGATGAAGAAGTTATTAAAGCGGTTGATGAAATGAATGTGCCAATGGTTTTTACGGGGAAAAGGTTTTTTAGGCATTAAAAAATCCCCACCAAGACTGATGAGGATTTTTCGGTACGACTTACCTAGGGACCTGACATTGTTCTAATTATAACATCTTTTTTAGCATATTTAAAGTCGTTTATATATTTTTAATAATTATTTTATAGGGAGTTCATATCCTTATGATTAAATACGTCCATGCCGGCATGAATGGGCCTGGTAATGGCTTACATCTAGGGACTTGACATTCCTGGATGCGGGTTCGATTCCCGTCGGGTCCACCAAGTGCCGGCTTCAAAATTCACTTCTTCTTCTGAAAAAACCCGATATAAACAATCTCCAAAATTCCAACCGTGTTTAAAAGTAGAATTACGATAAACCACGGCATTTGATTGTTTCTACCGGCTTTCCAAAGCGCGATTCCTTTCCAAATAAAGCTCCAGACCAAAAGCAGAATCAATAATTTGCCCTTTACCGGATCTGCCAAAATAGCCTGAATTTGTTGAATTGATTCATTCATATAAATTTGGTTATAGAGTGCTTATATTATAGCACTATTCTATGCTTATTCACCCCACCTCTCTTCAAGCATTTTTGCAATCTGATCCATTTCTCGCATCAAATCTTCTTTTGCGCCCGGGCCCATGTCATCATTTTTAACCTGATCTGCAATTTCATATGCCTGTAAATATAATTCCGCGGCTTCTTTGCGACTATGCGCTATAGTAGCTTTTCTCGCTAAAGCTCTTGTGCGGGTGCAATCAATTCTTCTTTTTATGCTTGGATTACCTTTTAATGATTCTATCTCTCCCCATAAAGCCTCAGCCTCTTCTAAAGTTTTGAGCGATCTTTCAAATCGAGTCTCGTTTAATTCGCCCAGCGCCTTATACAACAATTCTTCTAATTTTCCCTCAAGACTTTCGACGACCTCCTCTTCCGCTTCTGAACCACCTGAGCCTTCTTCGGGTCGCGCACAGCCTTGCAAACCTATTCCCGTTATAAATCCGGCTAAAGCTAATAATGCCCCACCTTTCAGTAATAGTCTTGTTCTTTGGTCGACGTCTTCCTTTACTCTTTCAGGATGAAAAATATGATCGTACATATCTCTAAGCGTTGAATCTGCGCCTTCTTCGCCTTGCGGTATTGTATTCATAATAATTTAATTTTAGATATATATACTCCTTGCCTCGTATTTCGTGGCTATCTTTCGTTCCATCCTTTAACGCCATTATATGAGCATATTCCTTGCTCCCCATTTTCCGCTGTCGCATCTTCATATCTTAAACATTTTCTTGCACTTTCTCCACCTTCTCTAATTAATTCTCCTAAATATACGCATAAAACTTTATTACACATACCATCATTTCCATCTGTAACTTGAAGTATAGCGTCTCTTCCTTCTGGTAAGCGAGGACATTTAAAGGGAAATGTATCTCTCACTGAGTTTGACATATTATTATTTTTAAACAAATAGGACATCATTATACATCCTATGATTTCATTTTGTCAATTATCATTGGTAAAAACCCTTATGTTAAAATTTCCTCTGGACAAGTCGTGTGTTTTTAGGTTAGAATAGATAAAATATGACGAAGAAAACTTCTTACAAAATAGCGACACTTGGAAGCCATACGGCGCTTCAGATCCTCAAAGGAGCGCATGATGAAGGCTTTAAAACCATATGCATTTGCAGAAAAGATAATGCGGATTTTTATAAAAGTTATAAATTTGTTGATGAAATTATTTTGGTTGATAATTGGACTTCTTTTTTCAAAATTGAAGATCGCCTGATTAAAGAAAACGCGATTTTGATCCCACATGGGTCTTTCGTCAGCTACATCAAGCCTGAAAATGTTGAGAAGATTAAAGTTATGCATTATGGCACAAAAGGAATTCTTGAATGGGAGTCAGATCGAAGAAAAGAACGAAAATGGCTTCAAATGGCCAAAATCAATACACCAAAAATTTATGAAAAACCTGAAGATATTGACCGTCCGGTGATTGTGAAATTTCATGGCGCACTTGGTGGAAAGGGCTATTTCATCGCAAACAATCCAAAAGAATTTCATGAACGCATAAAAGAATATCCGAACGAAAAAGATTATGCGCTTCAAGAATATGTCGTTGGAGTTCCGCTTTATATTCATTATTTTCATTCGAGCTTGACCGGCGAACTTGAGATTATGAGCTTTGATAAGCGATATGAATCAAACGCCGATTCGATTGGAAGAATCGCGGCGAAAGATCAATTGGATGTGAAAATCCGCACAAGCTACACAATAACCGGAAATATGCCGCTTGTTGTTCGCGAATCTTTGCTTCCGGAAATGTATGAAATGGGAAAACGCGTTGTTGAAGCATCAAAAAAATTGGTTGGAAAAGGGCTTTTTGGCCCATTCTGTCTGGAAACAATCGTTGATCCGGATTTGAAATTTTATGTATTTGAAATAAGCGCAAGAATTGTCGCCGGAACAAATCCATATATCAATGGTTCGCCTTATACATGGCTTAAATATGACGTTCCAATGAGCACGGGAAGAAGGATTGCACTTGAAATAAAACGAGCGATAAAGGCTGGAAAGCTTGAGAAGATACTTGGATAAGGCAAAACTCAAATCTCAAAAGTCAAAGCCACAGCTCAAAAGTTAAAACTAAATTTTATAATTCAAAATAAAATGACAAAAGAAGAAGCGCTAAACCTCCTTAAACAACACATCCATCAAGAATATAATTTGTGGCATTCGATTGAGAGCGGCGCGATTTTGAAAGCACTTGCAAAACACCTTGGAGAAAACGAAGAACTTTGGGAATGCACAGGACTTTTGCATGATTTGGATTGGGAAGAAGTGCAAGATAATACAGATATGCATGCGAAAAAAACGTGTGAAATTTTGAAAGCCGCCGGATATGATAATCCGGAGATGCTTCATGCAATCATGGCTCATTGCGAAGACGTTACCGGGATTGATGTAAAACGAGAGAGCAAGCTTGATTTCGCGCTTGCCGCAGGCGAAAGTGTGACAGGATTAATTTTTGCATACGTACTTATGAGGCCTGATAAAAAAATCGCTGAAGTTGAACCAAAATCCATAAATAAAAAATTTAAAGATTCGTCTTTTGCGGCTAAGGTTAATCGCCAATTCATCGCTGATATTGAAAAAATCGGGATTGAAAAAAATCTGTTTTTCCAAATTTCTCTTGATGCGCTAAAAGAAATTGCAAACGAAATTAACATGTAATATCCTTTGGCTATGATTACACAAAAAAATATCGAAGAAGTTCTCAAAAAATATGATCCAAAAAACATTCATATTGGCGTGCTTGGCGGACATAGCGCGCTGGACGTTTGTACGGGCGTGAAAAAATATGGCTTTAAAACCGTTGCCGTATGCCAAAAAGGACGAAGCGAGACTTATTCAAAATATTATAAAACGCGCGAAAGAGACGGCAAAACTATTGGCTGTGTTGATGAAATAATTGAAGTCGATAAGTTTAAAGATATTGTGAAGCCCGAAGTCCAAGAAAAACTCCGTGCGCTCAACACAATCTTCATTCACAATAGATATTTTTGGGTTTATTGCGATTTTAATGAGATTGAAAATGACTTTCTTGTGCCGATTTACGGCAGTCGCGGACTTGTTAAGCTTGAAGAAAGGCATATGCCAAAAAATCAGTATTATCTTCTTGAAAAAGCCGGAATCAGAACTCCAAAAAATATCAGAAAATCGCAGAGCGGATATGATGAAAATAAAATGCGTGAAGTTTTGGATGAGCATTTTGTGAAAGATGGTGGCGGACCTTTGATTGTGAAAGTGAATGAGGCGATTCGCGGATATGAAAGAGCTTTTTTCGTGATCGCAAAGACCGAGGATTATTTCAAAATAAGCGAAAGAATGGTGAGCGCAGGTCAGATTACAAAGCAAGATTTGGACAATTCCGTGATTGAAGAATTTATAATCGGTGCGCAAGTAAATATGAATTTCTTTTATTCTCCGATCACAGGCGAACTTGAATTAATGGGAACTGATACTCGCAGGCAAACAAATCTTGATGGATTTTTAAGGCTCGATACAAACACTCAAAAAGAGCTTTTGGATGCGCATTACAGGCCTTCGATGATTGAAACAGGACACATTTCCTGCACTGTTAAAGAATCGCTTGTTGAAAAAATCTTTGATATGGGAGAAAAATTTGTCGCGACAATGAAAAAAGAAGTTGATCCGGGAATCATCGGACCGTTTGCTTTACAAGGGGCTGTCGCAACGCGCGCAGGCAAAGAAGAAATTGTGATTTTTGACGTCAGCATGAGAATTCCGGGCAGTCCTGGCACAAAATATACGCCTTATTCGGGCTATTTATACGGCGAAAGCATGAGCTATGGGGAAAGGATTGGAATGGAAATTGAGAATGCTTTAAAAATCGGAAAATTGGGAGAGATTGTGACTTGAAGCTGAAAAACTTACTCCTGTTGCGAAGGACGCAAAGCTTCGGTCAATCTGGTCGCGAGCTTAGCTCGATCTGCTGTTTTTTCAATTACAGCATGAAGCCTAACGGCTAAATCGGGATCTATTTCATCCGGTGTTCCGGTGTGAGCAATTGTTCTTATTCCGGCTTCTATTGCGTGCCTCATCACTTCATGTCCCATTGCCGGAACAGGCATACGCAGATCCGATATTACGACATCGACTCCTCCGGTCATCATAAGCTGCTTTGCCGCTGAAGGAGTGTCCACAAAAAGAGTTTCATGTCCTCTTTGCCTTAGAGCTCTCATCAAAAAAAATACATCATCCCTAACGTCGTCCGCAACTAAGACTTTTAGCCTCCCGTGTGGTTCAAAAGTAATTACTCCGCCTGGCGTATGTAATTCGATCGACGGATGTGGCGTTGCCTTATCGTTGGCTCCGCTGAGCCCTGTTTCATGTACTTTCATCTTCTAATTTGACAGTTATTAATAATCAAGTGCAATCATTATACTTACTTTTTTCTTATTGTCAAGTGTCTGTGGTAATGTGCACACACCTTTTGCACTTTTTAGGGAGAGAAGTAGGCTGAGGGCATGTCAAAAACAATGCCAAATACACCACAAGAAGAAAAATACAGATGGATAAAACCGATAATTGATAAACGGAT
>Ga0209417_1001453_pt1 | contig 43266 bp, 30 predicted proteins | sample RifGroF2_FD_184002 | JGI IMG/M metagenome (GOLD analysis project Ga0209417, IMG submission 184002) | Groundwater microbial communities from Rifle, Colorado, USA - Groundwater F2 (SPAdes) (version 2) | ecosystem: Environmental > Aquatic > Deep subsurface > Groundwater | place: Rifle, Colorado... | reverse complement strand
TAGCTGCTTATCTTTCTTTTTGCCGTATGTTCCCCTTGTTCGTACGTTTCCGGAATTCTTGATGCCATAATCCTTGCATTTATCGTTAATGCAGAACATTTCTTCGATTTTTGCCATAAAGTTTTTTGGCAAATATAAAAAATATTTGTCAATTATGCTATGACATATAAAAAATATTTTTATTTTTGTAAGTTAAATTTTAACGGGGGAAAGATGTATTAAATTACTATCGGGTATTGTACCTTTTTGGAAATGTCCTATTTGTAATTATTCCATGATTAAATAAAAATCGGAAACGGAACGAACATAAAAACATATTTCGCAACATAACATGGAGAGTTGGCAAGTGGGACAGCGATTGTTTAACCTGCCCGAAGGGCAGACATTAAATAAAATACATTATTGGCTTAACCGATGGCAAAATCAAGCTCTTTTTGCTTTTTCATACCTTAAAAATTAATTGATTCATGAAAAAGCAAAATGTGCTTGATGCACGCTGATAGGGGCGCATGTGTGATTTACAGAGCGCTGGCAAAAAAACGAAACTGGGTTGGCTTGTGTATCAGCAATCTTTTGTCACTTTAAAATTATTTGTCTTGATACATTATATTATTGTCAACTTTATTTGAGTTTATCAATCCTGTTATTTTATCTGTACGAATTTTTGATAACCTTGTTGCTAACACACATATTACAGTATAAATACGTCAAACGAATACCCCGAAATCTCAAGTTCTAAAACGGATTTATTAATTTTATAATTAGAATTAAATATCGGTTTCAGCATTTCAGATTTATCAATTTCTGTGATGTTTATTTTAAACAATTTTTTTTGAGCATTTTTATTAAATACAACCAGAACTGTTTGTCCAAAATAAGATCTGGTATAAATCATTTCCGTTTCAGTTACTTCAATAAATTTAAAATCACCAAATATCAAGGGCATAGACGATCTGCGAAGTTTAACAAGTTTTTCGGTTTTTTCTCTGAGCGTTTTTTCTTCCTTAGATAAATTATCAAATTTCATCATTCTGCGGTTATCAGGGTCCCCGGCTCCGGGCATGCCAAATTCATCTCCGTAATATATAACCGGAACACCGGGGATTGTCAAAATAAAAGCAGTAAGCGCTGAAAGTTTTTTATAACCTACCGGATTTTCAACCTTAACATCTCTTTTCCATCCTGCTTCTTTTTCGTCTTCATCGAAACGCAAACCTTCACCTGCATACGAAATCACACGCGCCTGATCGTGATTTCCGGTAATATTTCCCATCAGATGATTATGCCCGTAATACGATAAACTTTCGATTAAAGAGTTCTTGAGATTTACAAAAGAATTATCATCTTTAATAAATGTATTTTTAGCATCGAAAAAAAGATTGAAATCAAATTGCCCGTCCATTTTTCCAGAACCAACATAAGAACCGATAAGCTCTCTGCTTCCGTAGGTTTCTCCAATCTGATAAACGGATTTATTATTTTTCTTACCACTAAATTTTTTAATTTTTTTTGTGAGTTCTCTCCAAAAAATTTCAGGAATATGCTTCGTTGCATCATGTCTGAAACCATCTATATCAAAGGTTTTCAAAAAGAATATTGCTGAATCGGAAATGCAATCATAAACTTCTTTTTTTTCAAGATCAAGTGTAGGAAGAAACGTGTCAAACCATGTAGTAAGGCGGTATTCGTCCCACAAACGAATATTTTTTCGTCCGTCAGGAAGATTTAATTGCGTTGCCCAATGTGGGTTTTTCTTTATTATAGGACTTTCTTCATGAAGATGGTTTGCGACAAAATCAACTAAAATATTCATATTGTTTGCATGCGCTTTTTCAACTAATTCTTTCATCTCTGCATTCGTGCCAAAACGATGATCAATTTTTGTAATATGCACAGGCCAATACCCATGATAACCTGAAAATTTTCTGTGAGGCTCTGGAAATTCAACATACGCAGTCAATGGATTCTGATGCACAGGTGAAAGCCAGATTGTATTAACTCCCAGCTTCTGAAAAAAACCATCGTCAATCTTTTTTATAATTCCTTTTATATCTCCACCCATATAATTTGCTTTGGGGTGTACTTCTGCATCTTTTACAGGTTGATCATTAGACGTATTTCCATTATTAAAACGGTCAACAAGCAAAAAATATAATACTTGCGCTTCTTTGTCAGAGCGGGAAAGGAATGAGGAATCATCTATTATTTTACCATTCTTCAAGGGAATTATTAAATCGTTGCTTTCACCGTTTTTATTATATGCAAAAATCCGAACACGTGATGATTCCGGGTTTTCACAAAAATTAGGCAATATCACTTCGTACTCTGAATTTTTCTTCTGAATATAATTATTATCCAAACGAATGTTTTGCCATAAGATGAAAACTTCATCAAGTTCCTGATCTGATATAAATGAAAATCGTTTTGCTGAAATCGTTTTGCCTGAAATATGAGGAACTTTTTGCTCTGGATTACCAACTACAATAGATGAATTGAAACCGCCCATGCCGTTGCTGACAGAAACAGGGTTTCCAGAATCAAGCATCCATTTCCCATCAGCTACTATCTGATAGCTGTAACGCCCCGGGTTAAGAAGTAAAGATATTTTCCATTTATCATTGGTAAGAGACATATTTGATTCATTGGGATTCCAATTATTGAAATCTCCTGCTAATTGTAATTTTGAATATTTCTTGCCTTTTGCATCATAAGAAAATGTATGAGATATTTTTTTTGATTTTTTTATCAGTACAGAATTATGGTTTCCTTTACTCCATATTTTCATTTCAGAAATTACAGGTAATTTTTCATGTTCACCGCATATTAATTTTACAGATTTTTTATCTGAAATCAGCATATTTTTCAGCATCGGATGAAAAGAAAAACTATCAATCAGAGAAGGATCTGAAACAAAATCTTCTGAGAAAATTGTAGTAGTATCTGGATTTATAGTTACAGGTTGCGCAATTCCGGAAATGAAATTTACATTGTCAGAAATATTTGTATTATTGACTGTACAGCGATTATTTAAAAAAACTGTCAGAATAAAAATGCAAGCGACGATTATTTTCCGCATAGTTATGTAATGTTAATGAATAAATACTTTTTCAAAAATAGTTATAAAATATTATTTTAGAAAGAAAGAATGATGTATGGAGAATTAGGAAATAAGAAAATCGGTAGGAATACAATAGGAATACAGTAGGAATACAATAGGAATACAGTAGAAATTCAATAGGAATACAGTAGAAATTCAATAGGAATACAGTAGAAATTCAATAGGAATACAGTAGAAATTCAATAGGAATACAGTAGAAATTCAATAGGAATTCGATAGGAACTCGATAGGAACTCAATAGGAACTCAATAGGAACTCAATAGGAACTCAATAGGAACTCAATAGGAACTCAATAGGAACTCAATAGGAACTCAATTGATGTTCGATTGAAATACAATTGTATGTCTACCGAATTAACAATTGTACACTTATTGAACACCTATCGTAGCACAATTGTATCTCTTAAAAAAATTACGTTTTCAGTTTTTTCTTTTTTGCAGCAGGGAAAAGCACATTGTTTAAAATGAGCCGATATCCAGGTGAATTAGGATGTAGATTTAAGTCGGTTGGCGGGTCTCCAACAAAATGCTGGTAGTCTTCCGGATCATGACCTCCATAGAAAGTCCAGGTTCCTTTGCCGAATGTTCCATGAATATAGCGCGCTTCACTAGCTGCTTTATTTTCTCCCATAATTATTACATTTGGCTTTATCAAATCTTTATTAAAAGATGTTGTTTGCCCCATAAAACCTTTAATCATATTCCGGTGATTCTGACAAAGCATTGTTGGAATCGGATCCCATTTTGCAGAAAAATCAAATAAAGTGAAATAATCATCTTCTTTTCTAATTTTCCGAGCTCTGGATTCTGTCGCATCTATATCAGAATATTCATAACGATTTGGATCTATAATAAGTTTAAAATTATGAAAAGCAAACGTTTTTGAATAATCTAACATTTGCTGGCATTGAGGGTGACAGGGGTCTCCGTCAAAAGGACTTTCACAAATGTCTGTGTTTTCTGCAGCTAAAGCAATGTCGTACGAATCAGTTCCGGAACACATGGTAAATAAAAAACCTCCTGAATTAACATATTCTTTTATTGATTTTGCAACAAATAATTTTAATTGAGAAACTTTATTAAATCCAAATTTTTTTGCCAATTCTTCCATCTGCTTTTGTTGCTCTACATACCATGCTGCATAACGGTACGCACTATAAAATTTTCCATATTGTCCGGTAAAATCTTCGTGATGCAAATGAAGCCAGTCGTAATTGGCGAGCTTTCCCTCTAAAATATCCGGATCATAAATTTTATCATAAGGAATTTCCGCGTAAGTCATAACGAGGGTTACCGCATCATCCCACGGTCGCTTGTCTGAAGGAGTGTAAACGGCTATTTTGGGAGCTTTCTCTAATTTCACCACATCCATATTTACTTCAGGTTGTGCAATTTCATTAAGGATAACTTGTGCCTGAACATCTGCGATAATCTCGTAACTTACACCTCTGATAACACATTCCTGCTCGACATCTTGAACATATTGAATCAAAAAACTTCCGCCCCTGTAATTCAGCAGCCATTGCACCTCAACTTTATTTTGAATAGTCCAGTATGCAATACCGTATGCTTTCAGGTGGTTCTTTTGATCATCATCCATAGGAATAAGAAGGAAAGAAGCAAAAGAATGAAATCCCGCAATAAGAGTTAAAGAGAAAATAATAAATATTTTTTTCAGAAATTTCATTTTACAATAATTCAAAAATAAAAAAGCGTTTATATTTTATGCAAGCACAAATATAACGCTTTCTGTGAAAAAAAAGTACGAATATGATTAAAATCAGAATGGATCTGAAGGAGGTGTTTTATCAAATTCAACATTACTGTCGAAAGAATCATTACTCTTACTAAAAGAACTGTTGTTCATTTTTGAGCTTAATGTTTTTCCATTTGAATAAGAAGCTTCGGGAATATCGCCCAGAACAACATCCAGCTCTGCAAATTTTGCCATATTGCTGATGAATTTCAGCCTAACATCTCCCAGCGCGCCATTACGATGTTTTGCAATAATTATTTCAGCAATACCTATTAATGATTGTTGATTTTCATCTTCAGTAAAACCATAATATTCGGGTCTGTGAATAAAGAGCACCATGTCGGCGTCTTGCTCAATAGCACCCGATTCGCGAAGGTCAGAAAGTACCGGTCTTTTCAGACCTGCTCTGCTTTCAACCGAACGATTCAACTGAGAAAGAGCAATAATAGGAATATTCAACTCTTTAGCAATTGATTTAAGCGAACGTGAAATTGTACTTACTTCTTGTTCTCTTGTTCCCATTTTATTGTCGCTACCCGCTGACATAAGCTGAAGATAATCAATAACAACCGCACGGATATTATGCTGCCTTACAAGCCTTCTGCATTTTGCACGAAGTTCAAAAATTGAAATTGCAGGCGTATCATCAATGTATATAGGTGCCTCGTGTAATTCTTTTATTTTATAATCTAATTGCTGCCATTCATAACTCTGCAATTTTCCGGTTCTTATTTTCTCAACGGGCAATTCGGTTTCGCTGACAATCAAACGGGTTACAAGCTGTAGCGAAGACATTTCAAGCGAAAATACGGCAACAGGTACATTATTTTGCACGGCCATATTGCGCGCCATCGAAAGCACAAAAGCTGTTTTTCCCATGGAGGGTCTTGCCGCAATAATAATAAGGTCAGAAGGTTGCCAGCCAGAGGTAATACGGTCTATCCCTGTGAAACCTGAAGGAACGCCGCTGAGTCCGTCTTCTCGTTTTCCGGCCTCTTCAATATGTTTAATTGCCTCATCTATAAGGGGACGAATTCGTGATGTTTCCGTTTTAATATTTCCTTCAGCAAGATCGAAGAGTGAGGACTCCGAGAAATTCAGAAGATCAAGCACGTCCTGTGAATCATCAAAGGCTTTTGTCTGAATTTCAGAGGAAATACGGATAAGCTCCCGCTGAATATATTTCTGTTGTATTATACGGGCATGATACTCAATATGCGCAGCAGCAGCCACTTTTGATGTAAGACCCCAAATAAAAGCAGGCCCTCCAACAGAATCAAGCTGCTCTTTTTTTCTTAATTCTTCAATAACAGTAAGCCCGTCAATGGGTTGTTCATTTGATGATAAATTTCGTATTACTTCATATATCTTCTGATGTGCTTCTTTATAAAAACTATCAGGTTTTAATACATCAAGTACTTCGAGAACAGCATTTTTTTCAAGCATCAAGGCACCAAGAACTGCTTCTTCAAGCTCAACTGCCTGCGGAGGCAACTTTCCGTATTCACCAATTTGAATTTCCGGGGTATATTTTTTTTGTTTTCTATTGTCAGCCATTGAGTTATATTTTATATATTGAAGACGCTAAAATACTGTCCCAATCTATATTTCAGTAATAAATGCACGTGTATTTATTAACATTTTTCAAGTGGGGAATGAACAGGTTATAAACAGTGAATTAATAATAACCGATATTACGCAAATTGTAGGAAATTGAGTCGGCAGTCAGCATAGTCGGCAGTCAGCAGTCGGCAGTCAAAAAGTCGGCAGTCGGCAGTCGGCAGTCAGCAGTCAGCAGTCAAAAAGTCGGCAGTCAAAAAGTCGGCAGTCAAAGAGTCGGCAGTCAGACAGACGGTAGACTGAGGCCTGAGGAGTGTAGACTGAGGACTGAGGACTGAGGACTGAGAACTACTGTAGACTGTTAACTGTTGAGCAAAACATCTTCCGACTGATTTATAAAAAAACAATTTGAGTAACGTCAGTTAATAAATAAAATTTACTTTTGGAGCAGATTTTTGAGCATGAAAGATTTAACAATAGGAAATGAAAGAAAACTGATTTTGCAATTTGCACTTCCCATGTTGTTGGGAAATTTATTTCAGCAATCTTATAATATTGTTGACAGCATTGTTGTCGGTAGGTTTATCGGTAAAGAAGCTCTGGCTGCTGTTGGTGCGTCTTTTCCTGTTATTTTTATTCTTATTTCTCTGGTTATAGGTTTTTCAATGGGTCTTACTGTGATAATATCTCAATATTACGGAGCAAAAGATTTTCGAAGCATTAAACGCTCAATTGATACATTAAATATAATACTATTAATAACATCTATAATAATAACGCTGATTTCTATTTCATTCAGTACAGAAATTTTTCAGCTAATGCAATTACCTGTAGATGTTATTCCCCAGGCTGAAGAATATTTTACAACTTACATGCTGGGGTCAATAGCTTTCTTTGGATTTAATGGCGTCAGCGCAGTTTTACGTGGGCTTGGAGATTCAAAAACCCCCTTGTATTTTCTTATCATTGCAACAGTCTTAAATATTATTCTGGTTTTATTGTTTGTTATTGTTTTTGACTGGGGAGTTAAGGGTGCTGCTATATCAACAATTATTGCACAAGGAATTTCTTTTCTGCTTTCTGTTCTTTATTTGAATAAATATCACAAACTGGTTAAAGTTTCATTTATTAATATTAAATTCGATAAGAAAATATTTTTACAGAGTTTACGAATCGGCCTTCCATCGGGATTACAACACACATTTGTATCTATAGGCATGATGGCTTTGTATGCTATTGTAAATTCATTTGGCACGGATGTTTCTGCGGCTTATGCCGCTGTTATGCGCATTGATACTTTTGCCTCCCTTCCTGCTATGAATTTTGCAATAGCTTTATCTACGTTTGTGGGTCAAAATATTGGCGCAAATAAAATTGGACGCGTAAAGCAAGGATTGTTAGCTACTTTTGTTATGACATCAGGCGTAGCCATTTTTGTTTCGATAGGTGTTATTTTGTTTGGAAAAGAGCTAATGTATTTGTTTACAACCGACAGTACCGTTATTGCGCTTGGCCACGACTACCTGATTATCGTTTGTTCTTTTTATTTAGTATTTACAACAATGCTTGTTATTAGCTCTGTACTTCGCGGCGCAGGCGATACGCTTATTCCAATGTTTGTTTCTCTTTTCTCTCTTTGGTTAGTAAGAATTCCGTTTGCTTACTTTTTATCACAGCATTTCGGAGTGCAGGGCATCTGGTGGTCAATACCAATCGGATGGTTTTGCGGCTTGCTGTTTATTTTTCTTTATTATATGAAAGGAAACTGGAAAAATAAAAGTGTTGTAAGCTATACCAATCCCGGTCATTAATTGCGCTTTGGGGAAACCCTTGATATCTACATTGGATAGGCACGCTGAGACCTCAAGTGTTTAAGCTATTGAGAAAAAAAAATCGATAAGAGTATATTTTTCGAAATAAATTGATATAAAAAAATTCATCAAATTCTTTTACGTTCTTCAGATTTGCTTAAAATAAATCAGACAGTTTACCCCTGTTTTGGTAGTATTATTGAAAATAAGCTCTAAACATTTATCAAAAATAATATTTGAAAAAAAATTACTAAATTGCGCCGAAAAGCAAATAATTATTGCATGACATCCTTTTTTATCAACATACGCTTTTTTGATATTCTTGATATCTTTCTTGTTGCAATACTATTATATCAGTTTTATCGGCTGATAAAAGGTACTGTTGCCATAAATATTTTTGTTGGAATTTTTGCACTCTACTTAGTTTGGCTTATTGTCAAAGCCTTTAAAATGGAATTGCTCAGCTCAATTATGGGACAATTCATCGGCGTGGGAATGATAGCGCTTATTATTGTATTTCAGCAAGAGCTAAGAAGATTTCTTATTGTTATTGGAACAAGGTATTTCAGAAGCAAACGTTTTTCGTTTGATAAAGTTTTTACACTTAATCCCAGAGCGGCATCTATTAATATTATAGATAGCATTGTTGCTGCATGTGAGAAAATGAGCACTTTAAAAACAGGTGCGCTTATTGTTGTTTCGAATGCTGCTGAACTCCGTACATACACACATACCGGAAATATAATTAATGCCGATGTTTCATCTCTGCTTCTTGAAACAATATTTTTTAAAAATAGCCCGATGCATGATGGTGCTGTTATCATTATCGGAAATAAAATCCGTGCAGCCGGATGTATTCTTCCTGTTTCAGATAATCCGAATCTCCCTTCTAATTTCGGACTTAGACACCGTGCAGGACTTGGAATGGCCGAAGAAACAGACACATTGGTTATTATTGTTTCTGAAGAAACCGGAAATATTTCTTATGCCCAAAATGGAAAAATCTTTGATGGTATTTCTGCAAAAGAACTTACCCGCCAGTTAAAAATGATTTTGTTATAAATCCATGATCATCGCTATTACAGGTTTTAGCGGATTTGTTGGTTAAGCATCTTTTTTTCAACGTATTTTTAATCTTTAAAAATATATATATATTTGTTGCAATACGAACGATGTAAAACATCTTATTGTGTAAATAAAATTATAACACTTATGACAACCAAAACATTTATTCTTTTTCTGATAGCCGGGAGTCTCCTTTTTTCCTGCACACGCAGCACAGAAATGAAAACAAATAAACTTAAGATGTCGCAATGGCGCGGTAAATATTATGCAGGGGTATTTGATGAAAAAAACCTTCTTAAATATTGGTCTGAAGAAGGACCAGCAATGCTTTGGAAGGCTGATAGTATTGGCAATGGTTATGGCTCTCCTATTGTTTATGAAGATAAATTATACGTGATGGGTGAAAAAGACAGCATAGGAACATTGTATGCATTTGACTTAAATGGAAAAGAACTGTGGAAAGTTAATTATGGAAAAGAATGGGGTAGGTATTTTCCTGGTTCACGTTCAACACCTACAATAGTAGATGGTTTGCTGTATCTTGAGTCTGGATTTGGACGTGTGGTGTGCATGGAAGCTACTACGGGAAAAGAAAAATGGGCTGTTGATATGCTGAAAGATTTAAACGGCAGAAATACAAATTTTGGTTTTTCTGAATCCCCTTTAGTTGATGAAAAAAATGTGTATTGCATGCCTGGTGGTCACGATACTAATGTGGTTGCGCTTGATCGTATGACAGGAAAAATTAACTGGATTTCCAAAGGTATGTGTGAAGAGCCTTCTTATTGTTCACCCATTATTATTCATCTTCCTGAAAGAAGCATACTTGTAACTTTTTCAAAACAACATCTTTTAGGAATTGATATTAAAGACGGTAGTTTGTTGTGGTCCGATTTTCAACACAAAGATGGTGATACGCATGGCAACTCACCTATGTACGAAAATTATTACAACAACCATTATATTTATTATGTTGCAGGCGATGGTCAGCGTGGCGTTAAATTAAAACTTTCAGATGCAGGTTCTAAAATTACAGCCTTATGGAGAAACAAATTGTTTGATAATGCTTATGGTGGCTTTGTGAAACAGGGAGATTACCTCTATGGATCAGGACATCGTAAAAAAAATTGGTTTAGTCTTAATGTCAGAACTGGTCAGATTTGCGATTCTCTAAAAATAAATAGAGGTATTACAGTTATGGCTGATAGCATGCTGTATTGCTACAACGAAAAAGGTGAAATATTTCTTGTGAAAGCCAGAGATGGTAAAATGGAAAAAATTTCATCTTTAAAAATTAAACATGGTTCAAAAGAACACTTTGCGCATCCGTATATTGCAAACGGTGTTTTATACATAAGACACGGAAAAGCATTGATGGCTTTTGATATCAAACGGAAAGCGGCATAAAATTAATGTTTTGTTGCGTTGAAAAACTCTTGAGATCTCTATTGGATAGGCATGATGAGGCATGTCCAGCAAGGCGGAATCTCAAGGGTTTAAACGATTGAGGAGATATGGTCTGAAAGATTATAGAAAAAAATCATGACTAAGAAAAAAATAATAATCGTTGACGATCATGAAATATTCCGGAAAGGACTCCGGCTTATTATATCAAAATTTGATCATTCTGTAATTGTTGCTGAGGCTACAAACGGACAAGATTTTTTAGATTTGTTGCCCTCTACAGAATGTGATCTTGTACTGATGGACATTCAAATGCCCGAGATGAATGGAATAGATGCAACAAAAAAAGCACTTGAAATAAAACCAAATTTGAATATTGTTGCTTTATCCATGTATGGTGAAGAAAAATATCTGGAAAGCATGCTTGAAGCCGGAGCTAAAGGATTTCTTCTTAAAAATATTGATAAGGATAAATTGTACAAAGCTATTGATGTTACAAGCTCCGGAAATAATTATTTTTCTGATGAATTACTCACTTTTTTTACAAAAAAATATCTTTCCAAACCCAAAAATTCCGAACTTGAACCAAAACTTACTGAGCGTGAACTTGAAGTGCTTACCTTAATTGCCAAGGGAAAAACCGATAAAGAAATTGCTGATGCCCTTTTTATCAGCGAAAGAACGGTAAATGGGCACAGGGCAAATCTTATTTCAAAAACAGGTTCTAAAAACACTGTAAATCTGTTGGTATATTCCATAAAAAATAAATTAATTGATTTAGATAAAATTTCCTGATTTTCTGGACATAATTTAAATTTATTTCCGTTTTTTTCGGACATAATTTAAATTTATTTTTTGATTTTATGGAAATAAATTGTATTTTTGTGTTTTAATTCATATTAAGATGAAACAACAAAAAGACTTAATCAAATCGCTGATACTTGATTTTCAGAAAAACTTACCACTGAAAATTATTCCCAGAAACCTTGCATTGCCGATTGAATCCGGAAAAATAATATCTGTTTGCGGAGTTAGGCGTTGCGGGAAGACTTTTGTCTTATATGACACTATAAATAAATTACTAAAGCATAAAGTTCGTGCAGAAAATATTTTGTTTATTAATTTTGACGATGAACGTATAGCTTTTACCGAAAAAAATCTTGATTTTATCATACAGAGTTATACTGAACTATTTCCTGACATACCGTTTAAAGAAGTTTTTTTCTTTTTTGATGAAATTCAAATGGCGCAGGGATGGGAGCAGTTTGTTCGTAGGGTATATGATAAATATTCAAAAAACATATTCATATCAGGATCTAATTCTAAACTGTTGGCAACGGAAATAGCAACATCTCTAAGGGGTAGAACTATTCCATTTGAAGTTTTCCCTCTGAGTTTTTCAGAATTTTGCTTATTCAAAGATATTGACACAAATTTTTATCTTCAAAAAAATGCAGCAAAACTCAAAAACAGTTTTGTTGAGTTTAATAAATACGGCGGTTTCCCAGAAGTTGTTTTATCAGGTTTTAAATTTTATGAAAAAATCTTACAGGAATATTTTCATATTATGTTGTATCAAGACATGGTAGAGCGTTATGAGATAAAAAATATAGCAATATTAAAATACTATATTTCCAGAATGCTTGCAAATTTATCAAAACCTACATCTGTAAATAAAATATACAATGAAATAAAATCTGCCGGAATAAAGTGTGATAAAAATCTTTTGTATGACTATGCTGATATGCTTGAATCTATATACTTTTTACAAAGACTTTGCAAGCATGATTCTTCCGTTTTAAAAGCAGAGTTGATAAAAGAAAAGAAAGCATATTTTATAGACAATGGAATGATTAATGCCCTGAATTACTCTTTTACGGATGATTTTGGAAAACAATTAGAAAACACCATTTTTCTCTGGTTGAGGCGGCAATCCGATTTTAAACGCGATATCTATTTTTATAAAGGTAAAAAAGAATGTGATTTTATTCTGTTTGACAGAAATAAGCCTGTAAAGCTTATACAATCGTGCTGGAGTCTTTCGGATCCGGACACTATTAAAAGAGAAATACAGGGGCTGACAGATGCTGCAAAAAATTTAAAATGCAAAGACCTTACAATCGTAACATCTGAGGAAGAAGATGAAATTAAAGCAGAAAATTTTATAATAAAAGTTGTTCCGGCATGGAAATTATTATTGGAAAAAGAGAGAACTAATACCTTATCATTTTCCCACTAATGCTTTCGCTTTCATCCAATATTATTTTAAAAAAATATACTCCGTTTTCCAGAAATAAATTTTTTAATTCAATATTTTTCTGGTGCTTCCCTGTTTGAGAATAAACCAATCTTCCCAGTGCATCATAAACTAAAAGTGAATGAGAGTTGTATTCTTTTCCGGAAAGCACAAATGCAACATCCGAATGAAAAGGATTCGGTAAAACGTTCACATTTATTCCAGGTTCTGATGTAATAGTATTTATGCTGTAATGCGGATCCACAAAAACAATAAGTGTGTCATAATAATAATCAAGATTGTAGTAATTTAAAGTATCATTATTAATATTAACAATGTACTGCGATTCCATTTCCAAGCCTGGTATTTCAATATAAACTTTATAGCTTCCATCAGGAATTCCAGAAATAGAATAGTCGCCGTTGGCATCAGGATGTGCATGTGCCTTTGTTGTTCCGCCGGCATTTTCTTCAAGAATCACTTTAACTTTATCGGCATTAATGGCAATATTTTTTTGTCCGTTATAGGGTTCAATCGTACCAGTTAAGGAACCTGATCCGGGGTTTTGCAGAAGGGCAGAATCGTTCAGTAAATTAATTGTAATTGCAGAGTCACTGTTAAGCCATATTTGGGAGGCATTTTGCCATTTAATCTTATTCCCGTAGTAGGTTGGCAGGTGGTAAGTATACTGCATTGGATTCGGGTCAGCATAAATTAGAAAACTCAGAAAAGGCATTCCTGAAAACCGAAAATATCCTCCGTTGTTGATAAGAGTTGTTTCATAAAAATTAAACAAATGATCATAAGAATCGTGAAGTATCATACTTATTGTTCCTGAATTAATTGGAATTACACCATCAGAGGAAAAGACCCTGCCAGACAAGGTGTGAAGAGGAAAAACAGAAGAAAGATATTCGACAGATTTGATATTATTTGCCTGATCACATGAAATTTTTGCAACCGGAAATCCAATGTTATTTGCCCAGAAATAGTAATTGTTAGTAGTTTCAGAAAAAACCTGATAACTATAATAAACACTACCCATTGCGATGATTTTCGCTGAATCATTTTTAATAACATTTTCATGAACACGAATAACATCAAAAGTTCCATAGGGAGTAGTTATAGAACCATAAGCATCTGCAATCAACGACTTTGAAATATTTGATTCAAACAGGGTGTCCCATGAACCGGGATTGTGTGAAAAAAGATACGACCATTTTGAGTTTCCCGTGTAAGAAGAATCATAAGCAAAGGGTGTTTTCATCAAAACCTCTGAAGGGTTTTCAACAACTGGTGTGTTATTATACAACTGGTCATTTCTGAAACCAATTATTTTTAACCCGGAAGAATCAGATTTCATATAGGTGTATCCTTTATAGGTTGCATACAAAGGAACTCCGCCCGTGAGACCACCGAACAATCCTGCGTAACCATACAAATATATATTCGATTGTGAAAAAGTTGTGTAATAGGGTATGAGCGGATGGTTTTCTGAATATGCAGCATATTTAACACTCTGATTCTGCAAGCCTGAAAAGTTCCAGTTTTGGGGCAGTGAAGATGCTGTTCCCATGTTTATATTTGTGGTCGAATCAATACTAATCACGTATCCTTTTCCTGCTGAAGGAAGATCCGAACCGGTAATTGTAATCTGCGCTCTGGCTATAGCGAAGCTGATTAATATAAAAAGGGTTATTTGTATTATTTTCATTGTATGTTTTGTTGTTTATTTTTCTTCCACCGAGACAATTATTTTGACTTTCATTCCTTTTCCTTTTTCACTTTCAAATTTACAATTTCCATTAACAGAAAGTATGCGCTGAATGATATTTGAAAGACCCAGTCCTTTTCCTGAAAGTGCCAGAACAGAATTCACATCAAATCCTTTTCCGTTGTCTTCATATTGAATGTACGCCAAGGAATTGCTTGTTGAAAATTGAATGAAAATATTTTTTGCATTTGCATGTTTAATTGTATTATTTATCAATTCAAGCACTACTCTGTAAATAATAATTTCTGTAGTTTTATTATTAATTTCAGGAAAATTATTTTCTGTTACAGAGATTTCAACGACTCCGGTATTCGACATTTTATCTGCAAAAATTCGCACAGCTTCTGTCAGTCCGAAATCTTCAAGAACAGATGGCATAAGATTGTTAGAAAGCAAACGAATATTGGAAATTGCTTCATCAATAAGTTCTGATGCAAACTTAACATGTTCCGCATCACTGCTGTTATCTTCTACACTCAACCCGTTTATATATAATTTAATTCCTGACAGCAAAGGGCCGAGTCCATCATGCAAATCTCTGGCAAAGCGTTTCCGCTCATTCTCTTCGGTTTCAATAATTTTGTTCAGCATTTTCCTGTCATTCTCTCGTTGCATTACTAACTGACGGTAAATACTTTTTTGTCTGAAAATATATATCCCAATTAGTACAAATAAAAGTAAAATAAAAAACAAACCGACAAAAGTATAGGAGAGCCATCTGTTTTGTTTTATCTCTTTTGTTCTTATTTCATTTTCCTTCTTTAACAAAAGAATTTCATTCTCTTTCTTTTCAGCTTCATATCCTGCTTGTAAATTTGCCACCTGCCTTATTGATTCAATACTTAAAATGCTATCGCTAATCTGACTGTATTGCCGTTTAAATTTCCATGCATTCACTAAATCATTTTGAGCAGAATAAATTTCGGATAAGTACTGACAGGCGTTTTTCATTACCTCAGGATCTTGAGCCTCCTTGCTTAACTGAAAAGCTTTTAAATAATAATCCACTGCTTTTTGATTTTGCTTGTTATTACGGTAAATATGTCCATAATTTAAAAATAGAACTGCAAGCCCGCTTTGATCATCTGTTTTTAAATACAAAGCTTCAGCTTTATTATAAAATTCCAAAGCTTTTTCCGGTTGATTTAACTTAGAATAACTGTCGCCAATATTATTTTGCGCAGATGTTAAACCGGAAATAAAATTTATTTTTTCTGCCATTTTCCCTGCTTTGAAAAAATAATCTAATGCTTCCGTTTCGCTTCCTGTTTTACTCAGAGATACTCCGATATTATTATAAATGCCAATAAGACCTTTCTCGTCATTAATCTCTTTTCGTATTACAAGAGCTTTTTGATAGTACTCATAAGCTTTTTGATAGTTTTTCTGTTCGTCATATATAGCCCCAATGTTGTTAAGAATATAGGCTGCCCCTTTTTTATCTTCAATTTTATCTCTAACATCTAATGATAACTGATAAAACTTTAATGCCTGCAAATAATTTCCTGAGTTATAAAAAAGAACTCCAAGATTGCCGAGCAAGACAGCTATTCGCTTATTATCTTTAGCTATGTGCGCAAAATTCAGAGATGATTTGAAATAATAAAGGGCTTTAGAAAAATTTTCATTCGCATTATAGTAATTTGCGATATTTGCAAGTACAATAGAAGCACTTGTGTTCTCATTTATTTCTTTAAAAATAGCAAGAGATTCAAAATAATTTTTCAGCGCGGCATCATAGATTCCCTTATTATTAAAATAAAGCCCCAGATTATTTAACGAAGATGCAAGTCCTTTTTTATAATTGCATTTTTTAGATAAAATAAAACTTTTATCTGCCAGTAATTTTGCGCTGTCAGGATTTTTATTCAGCAAGGAAGCGAACAATTCGTTGTAACGATTTATTTCAGATGTATCATTCGAAAATGATGCATAATTTTTTCCTGAAACAGAAATAAAAACTATTAACTGTAATATAAAAAAATATTTTTTAAAAAAAATCATTGCACTTGTTTTGATTTTACAATATTAAGAATTTCTCACATTGAATACACCCGTAAAAATACCCGTTTTAAAACAAGGTTTTTAACGTTTATTTAATTCAATGTTTTATTCGTATTTTTGTAAAATCAAAATTACCCAATCTTAAAATTTACTATTATGAGAAAAATTTATTTTGCAGTCGCACTTTTATTTATTTTGATATCTGTAAATGCTCAGAATGTAACATCTGTAAGCAACGGAAACTGGCTGAACCCAATGACCTGGAGCTGTATGTGCATTCCTGTTCCTGGTTATACTGCAAGCAGCATTACAATAAATCATCAGGTGGTAATGGACACAAGTATGGTACTTCCATCCGGTTCTATTACTATTGGTGCAACCGGAATTTTATCTGATGATGTATCCGGAAGAGATTTGTATGTAAGCGGGGGCACGCTTATTAATAATGGTCTGCTTGATATTCGTTATCTCTACGCACAAACAGGCTCTGTTACGAATAATGACTCCATACATTTGAAATCTTTGGCATCCTTGGTTACATTTACTAATAATGGAAATATTTACATTCCTGACAGTATGTTTCTGAACGGTAATTTCACAAACAACGGAATTATAAATGTCGGAACATTCTACAATGAAAGTATTTTTCATAATTATGGAGCAATAGTAAATGCAGACAGTATAACCAATGCAGGGGCTTTTACAAATTATCCGGATTCATGGATGGAAGTGGACAGCATGACGAATACAGGTATTCTAATCAATGATGGTACAATATCTTATTATGCATTTACAAATTTTGGAAACTACACGAATAATAATCTCATAACTTTTTTTGATTTTACAAACATTGGCAGTTTCTCTAATAATGACTCCCTAATCGGAACCGGAAGCTTCTTCAACGTGGGAAATTTCACGAATGTTTTTGGTTCAAAATTATTAATCGGAGACAGTTTTCTCAATGCAGATACATTAGGTTTTCATGGTTATTTTCTTAATGATGGATATGTTTACGTGGGCAACAACTGGTACAACACAGATACAATTGCCGGTACAGCAGGAAGTTTCATTGTTCAAAACTTAACAGGCAACGAAGGAATAATGATGGGGTCGTTTGATTTCTGCGATTTGACACCACCTGCAATTGCGCCATTTATTGACTATAATATTGGAACTATTGAAGCCGGAATTACTTATTGCACGAATACATCCATTAGCGAAACCATCTTTAAGCAGATAGAAATTTATCCTAATCCCGTGAATGATGTTTTGTATCTAAATGATAATACCAACTCTGTTTCTGCAATTGAAATTTTCGATTTTCTTGGAAAGAAAATTTTTGCTGAAATGAAAATAAATAATAGCATGAATGTTAGTACACTTGAAAGCGGATGCTATTTCATTAAAATCACAACAAAAGATGGCACTGTTAGAATGGAGCGATTTGTTAAAGAATAAAAAGTATTTTTCACTTTACAAAAAGTGTTTCTAAAAATACCTTTTTTCAGAATTAAATTTTAAATCATACTCCTTTTCATTAAGGTTAAGTGTTAGATATTTTATTCAAAGATAAAATCATATAGGTACAAACACCCATTTTGATTTTTGTAATACTCCTATGAATTATTACTTTTGTAATAGTTTGTAATAAATATTAATATTAACCAAAATTTATTTTTATGAAAAAAATTATACTTTTAATTTCATTTGTGGGATTATTTTGTATCTCACAAGCACAAATAACTATTACCAGCAGCAATACACCCACAGCAGGGCATGTCGCAAATCAAAAAGTAGACACCCTATGCAATGGTATAACAGAAGGAATCGCAGGTGCAAATCAAACTTGGGATTTCACAGGACTTGCAAATCACAAGGAGGAAACGATTGGGTTTGTTGTACCATCAACGTTGCCAGGTGCATCAAGTTTTCCCACGGCTAATTTAGGGATAGATGATGCCTCAAGTCAATACCAGTTTGTCAATTCAAACTCTTCTGAATTTAATGTGCTTGGCTTTTATGGAAGCCTTATTGGAACGATGACTCCGGTTATTCTTGACCCCGGGTTTAAACTGATAACATTTCCTTCAACCTACAATACCTCGTATAACTATACCTATACATCTACTGTTCAGGTTCCATACAATCAACCTCCGGTAGATTCAATTCGCATTAATATTTCAGGAAATATTTCCAGTATAATGGATGGATGGGGAATTGTTTCAACACCAACTTATGCAAATGTAGCATGCCTAAGGCAAAATTTCACTGAAATTGTTACGAACACAATGTATATTCACATGAGCGGAACTTGGACACCCTCAGGCTCCCCCGATGTTGACACATCCTATTCTTTTAACTGGTGGTCTGAACCTCATAATGCACCCATTCTTGAGTTGGACAAAGAAACCAACGGTGTAATTAGTGAAGCAAAATGGCTGCACTCTTACCTACCGGGTTCAGTTAGTACACCCGAGGTAAAGACTGTTTCTAATATTAAGGTATATCCAAATCCTGTAAAAGATGTGTTGTATGTATCCGGTCTTACAGAAGCCTCTGTTATTGTAATAACTGACATCACAGGGAAAATATTAAGCAGCAATTATCTTAATCCAAACAAATCAGCAATCAATATTTCGGAATATAAAAATGGAGTTTTTATTTATTCTGTAATTGATATTAAAGGAAGTATTCTTTCTAAAGGAAAGTTTATTGTAGTGAAATAATTAAATGGGATGTTATTAAAAGAGGCTGAATTATTTTATAATTCAGCCTCTTTTATATAGAATGAGTTTAGGTTGAGACTTTGCAATCCACTTACTTCCCTATAAAAAAAGCCACCCAAGGGTAGCTTTTCTTAAAATATTCTAAATCTTAATTTATTTTTTTTCAGGACTTGTTGTAGTTTTTGAATCTCCTGATGAATGTGAACATTTAGTTCCGGTTTTATTTGCTCCTGAGCAGCATTTTGTTGTAGTTTTTGAAGAGCAGCAGGATGTTTTTGTTGCATGATTACATTTTCCTGCTTCGTGATTACATTTTCCTGCTTCGTGATTACATTTTCCTTTTTCATGATTGCAACCGGGCTTGCATGTTGAGGAACTTTTTGTTTTATCTTTGTCTTTATCCTTATCTTTTTCTGCTACAACAATATTTTCTTTTGCAACAACAGCTTTAACAGGGGTTACATTTACACCGATAAAAGCAAACAGGGCGATCATTAAAATTACTTTTTTCATACTTTTTTAATTTTTAATTAAACATTACTAAATTTCTTTCAATGCAAAAGTACAGATAATTAAAACAGGTATCTGTTAAATAATCGTTAAAAAAAAGGGGTGGAAATTTAAAAAAATGTTAATTCACTTTGCAAGAACTAATTCACTAATTCTGCAAGAACAGTCTGTGTTCCTATAACTTTCTGATCAAGTACAGCATTTACCTTTGCATTCAGAGGAAGAAAAATATCTACGCGGGAGCCAAATTTGATAAATCCGATTTCAGAATTTTGCTCAACTTTATCTCCTTCATTAATAGATGTAACAATTCTACGTGCGAGCGCTCCTGCAATCTGTCGAATTAGAATCTGAGTTCCATCGTTCATCTCTACAACAACAGTAGAATGCTCGTTGTCTGTTGAAGATTTTGGCAACCACGCACAGTAATGTTTGCCTATATGATATTTAAAGTATTTAATAATGCCAGCTATTGGTGTCCAGTTGATATGAACATTTAAGGGCGACATAAACACAGAAATCTGTTTCCGTTTATCATGAAAAAATTCATCTTCAAAAACTTCTTCAATCACAACCACTGTGCCATCAGCAGGTGCATAAACGAAGCTTGGATTAATATTGCGGGGTCGGTTGGGTTTTCTGAAAAAATAAACTACAACAGAAAAAAAGGATAGGGAAAGACCTGTAAAAATCCAATATATAACCGGATAATTAGTCGTCAGGCACCAAACGCCCATATTCAGTAGAAGAAGAGCAAGAAAAATCAAAAAGATGAAACCATATCCGGTTTTATGAATTGTCATTGTTTTTACTTATTTAATTAGTTCAAGATACATAAATACACAAGGAGCAGCAAGAAAAGCGCTGTCGAACCTGTCAAGTATACCTCCGTGACCGGGAAGAATATTTCCTGAATCTTTGATATTGATGCTGCGCTTAAATAAAGATTCGACAAGATCACCAAAAGTGCCGCAAATAATTACAATTACTGATACTATCAGCCAATCAAAAAAAGAAATTTCTGTATAAAAATGAGAAATCATGTATGCAACACCAAAGGTAACAAAGGCTCCACCAATACTTCCTTCCCATGATTTTTTAGGGGAAACCCGCTCGAAAAGCCGATGCTTGCCTAGGGTAATTCCGAATAAATAAGCTCCCGTATCATTTGCCCATATTAAAAAGAAAAAACCCAACAAAATCCATGGTGTGTATGAAATTTCCTGTGTCGGTGTTAATACAATATAATTCATCAGAGATACCGGAAGGGCAATCCATAAAATGCCAAGCAGAGTAATCGCAATATTTGTAAAGGGTTGGGTTTTCTTTCTGTATAATTCAAAAACAAAAATCAGAAAAATAAAACCAATTATGGGCAAAATAATTTTCGGTCCGGTAAGACCCGATGCGAAAGAAAAATTGCTTGCTAATAAATAAACTCCGCTTGCAATTCCCAAAATTTTTTGAGGAAAGATGGTTTCATTTTTGCAAACTGAATAAAACTCCCACAAACCCAAAGACACAATTGCCAGTGAAATAATCAGAAAAGATTCTCTGGAAAACCAGATTCCTCCGATTAAAACAAGGGCAAATAAAGCGCCTGTAAAAGTTCTTGTTAATAAATTATTCAAACCCGGAATTATTAATCAGCAATTTCGCTTTAAGCAAATCATCTCTTTTTACATAAATTTCAATATCGCCAATTGTTACATAAAACGAATCTTTTTTATTCATAATAAAAGCGTCCATTTCATTATCTTCAAGAAGCGCTTTTATCATTTCAGCGATGTATTCTTTATCTGTTGAATAAACAACCTGCCAATCGCTTTCCATAATTACACACTTGCTTCAGGAATATGTACTACTTCAACCGGAATCGGCTCAATTTCCTCAAAATTTCTAGGACCAAAAATGGCTTCCAAATCTTCGCTGAAAATAACTTCTCTTTCTAAAAGCAATGCTCCTAATTTTTCAAGCCCCTCTCTGTTTTCTGTTAGTATATTTACAACTCTGCTATACTGGGATGAAACCATATCCTGAACCTCTTTATCTATAACTTCAGCGACTTTATCCCCATAAGGTTTCGTAAATGCATAATCCATCTGACCTGAAGAATCATAAAAACTAACATTCTTCAATTTCTCACTCATGCCAAAATAAGTAATCATTGCATAAGCTTGCTTTGTAACGCGTTCCAGATCATTAAGAGCACCGGTTGATATTTTATTGAAAATAATTTCCTCAGCAGCTCTGCCGCCAAGCGTGGCACACATTTCATCTAAAAGCTGCTCTGTTGTTGTTATCTGTCTTTCCTCAGGCAAGTACCAGGCTGCGCCCAAAGCTTTTCCTCTTGGAATAATTGTAACTTTAATAAGAGGATTTGCATAACGCAACAACCAGCTAGCCGTAGCATGACCGGCTTCGTGATGGGCTATTGTTTTCTTTTCTTGAAGAGAAATGATTTTATTTTTCTTTTCAAGACCGCCAACAATTCTGTCAATAGCATTCAGGAAATCTTGTTTTTCTATTTCTGTAGCTCCTCTTCGGGCAGCAATTAAAGCAGATTCATTGCAAACATTGGCAATATCAGCACCGGAGAAACCGGGAGTTTGCTTTGAAAGAAATGCAAAATCCACATTCGGACCCAGCTTGAGGGGTTTCATGTGAACTTCGAAAATTGCTTTGCGTTCATTTAGGTCGGGTAACTCAACATGTATCTGACGATCGAATCTGCCTGCGCGCAACAATGCACGATCGAGAATGTCTGCGCGGTTTGTTGCAGCAAGAATAATAACCCCGCTGTTTGTTCCAAAGCCATCCATTTCTGTTAGAAGCTGGTTCAATGTGTTTTCACGCTCATCGTTTGCTCCCATATTCGGGTTTTTTCCACGCGCGCGACCTATTGCATCAATTTCATCAATAAATACAATGCAGGGAGCTTTTTCCTTTGCCTGCCTGAATAAGTCACGAACCCTTGAAGCTCCTACGCCCACAAACATTTCAACAAAATCAGAACCCGAAAGAGAGAAAAAAGGAACATGCGCTTCGCCTGCAACAGCTTTCGCAAGCAATGTTTTTCCAGTACCCGGAGGGCCTACAAGCAATGCGCCTTTAGGAATTTTTCCTCCAAGCTGCGTATATTTTTTAGGATTTTTCAGAAAATCCACAATCTCCATAATTTCTACCTTTGCTTCGGCAAGACCTGCAACATCATTAAAGTTAACAGAAATACTTGTTTCTTTATCAAAAAGCTGCGCTTTCGATTTTCCAATAGAAAACATCTGACCTCCGCCACCTGCTCCACCAGTCATTCTGCGAAAAATAAACATGTAAATTGCAATTATTACAATAATGGGTAATAACCAACCCAAAATGTTACCAATCCAGTCATCTTTCGTTTCATCTCCCGGAACCAGACGTTCCTCTGCCTTGAACAGTGTTGTGTCTTTCTGCGCTTCTTCAAGACGTTTTTCAAAAACCCCTCTGTCCCCTATTTCAAAATAATAATGTGGCTCTATACCTCCGAAAGTACCTTTGCCACGCTTTTCGAGACTTTTAAATTTCGGATCATTCAGCTTATCTTTTTTGATATAAATATTAACAATCTTGTTATTTACAACTACAATCTTTTCAATATCTTTTTCCTTTAAGAATTTTCTCTCAACCTCGTCCCAGTTTGTTTTAATAGGACCAGAGCCGAAATTTAAAAATTGCAATCCAATAAATACAAGCGCAATAATTCCGTATACCCAGTAAATATTAAATTTGGGTTTACCTTTTTTTGTTCCAAATGGGTTATTGATATCAGGAGCTTTCTCCTTACGAGGTTTTTCCTGTTTTTTTTCTTCTAAATTTTCTGACATTTTCCTTAAATGAATATTGATATTTAAAATAAAATTCCGTGATACAAATCTGAAATTATACTTCGACTAAATGAATTTCCTAAAAAGTAAATTCATTGCTCAGTACTTGTGCAGAGCTTGCCGAAGTATAACCAAATCTAAATATCTTTCCATTCTGAAATCTATTAAGATTTGGTATATTTATGAGCAGTAGTTACAGCATCTGCCCAAAGTTCTTCAAGTTTATAAAAATCTCTATAGGGTGTTTGAAAAATATGTACAACCACATCAGCATAATCAAGAAGCACCCATTGTGCGTTTTCAAAGCCTTCTTTGTGCCAGATTTTCTCACGTAAATTTTTCAACACCTGATCTTCTATATGATAAGCTATAGATTTTACCTGAACATCAGAATTGGCGCTGCACACGATAAAATACTTACATATAAAATTATTGAGTTTCGATAAATCTATAGATACAATATTTTCTGCTTTTTTATCCATTGCAGCATTCACAATAGCATCTAAAAGCTGTAAAGAAGCAGTTTTTTTATCTTTTTTTAGAATCGTTTTTTTTGCAGCAACTTTTTTATCTACGGAATCTTTAATCGTTGTTTTTTTTACAACTGGTTTCTTAACAGCAGTTTTCTTAACAGCAGTTTTCTTAACAGCAGTTTTCTTAACAGCAGTTTTCTTAACAGCAGTTTTCTTTTCAACTATTTTTTTAGTGCCTGTCTTTTTAGTAGCAGGTTCTGATTTTTTCACACGTGTTGATTTAACAGGTGCTTTATCTTTATCTGTTGTTACAATTTTCTTTTTAATAGCCATGAATATAATATTTCGTTTTAATCAAGTTTCAATACAGCAAGAAATGCAGATTGAGGAATCTCCACATTGCCAACCTGCCTCATGCGTTTTTTTCCTTTTTTCTGCTTTTCAAGAAGTTTTCGTTTACGTGTAATATCTCCACCGTAACATTTTGCGGTTACATCTTTTCTTAATGCTTTAACCGTTTCACGCGCAATAATTTTCGCACCGATTGCTGCCTGAATAGCAACATCGTATTGCTGACGCGGAATAAGTTCTTTAAGTTTTTCACACATTTTACGACCGAAGTCATAGGCATTGTCTGCATGAGTAAGAGTTGAAAGCGCATCCACAGGTTCTCCGTTTAAAAGGATATCGAGTTTCGCGAGGCGTGAAGGCTTGTAATCACAAGGATGATAATCAAAAGACGCATAACCTTTGGAAATACTTTTTAACTTATCATAAAAATCAAAAACAATTTCTCCCAAAGGCATTTCAAAAACAATTTCAACCTTGTCGCTGGTAAGATAGGTTTGATTTTTCAGAATTCCTCTCTTATCAATGCAAAGAGTCATAATAGAACCGACATATTCTGACCGTGAAATTATCTGCGCAATGATGTATGGTTCTTCAATGTGGTCAATATAATTTGCATCAGGAAGTCCCGAGGGATTGTGTACGTCAAATACTTCACCTTTGTTGGTATAAACAGTATACGACACATTGGGAACCGTAGTAATTACGTCCATATCGAATTCTCTGTCGAGACGTTCCTGAACAATTTCCATGTGAAGTAAACCCAGAAAGCCGCAACGAAAGCCAAAACCCAAAGCAGCAGATGATTCAGGAATAAACGTAAGAGATGCATCGTTCAACTGAAGCTTTTCAATGGAGGCGCGCAATTCTTCATAATCGTCAGCATCAACGGGATAAATACCGGCAAAAACCATAGGTTTTACATCTTCAAACCCGTCAATTGGTTTTAAGCAGGGATCTTCAACATGGGTAATTGTATCTCCGACTTTAACTTCGCGAGCAGCTTTTATTCCTGAAATAATATATCCGACATCACCTGATCTCACTATAGTTCTTGGCTCTGCGGTAAGTCTTAAAATACCAATTTCATCAGCATAATACTCCTTATCCGTAGCAAAAAATTTCACTAAATCGCCTTTCTTTAACTCTCCGTTAAAAATTCTGAAATAAGCAATAATGCCGCGGAATGGATTAAATACAGAATCAAAAATCAATGCTTGCAGCGGAGCAGAAGAATCTCCCTTTGGCGCAGGAACTCTGAAAATAATAGCTTCTAAAACAGCATCCACTCCCAACCCGGTCTTTGCGCTGACTTCGAGAATTTCCTCCCTTTCACAGCCGAGTAAATCTACAATCTGATCTTTGACATCGTCGGGCATTGCTGCCGGCATGTCTATTTTATTAAGTATCGGAATAATCGTCAAATCATTTTCAAGTGCCTGATACAAATTAGAAATTGTTTGGGCTTGTATTCCCTGAGTAGCATCAACAACCAACAGAGCACCTTCACAAGCAGCAATGGAACGCGATACTTCATACGAAAAATCAACATGACCGGGAGTATCAATAAGGTTTAGCGTAAATTTTTTCCCCTCATGCTGATAATCCATCTGAATAGCATGGCTCTTTATTGTTATTCCTCGCTCCCTCTCAATATCCATGTCGTCAAGAACCTGATTCTGAAAATCTCTTGCAGAAACAGTTTTTGTCAACTCAAGCAACCTGTCTGCAAGTGTACTCTTTCCATGATCAATATGCGCTATTATACAAAAATTACGAATCGTATTCATCTATTTCCAATATCAATGAGGTCTTAATTTGCTAAACCTCTGAAAAATGAACGGCAAATATAATAAATAATACAATCTAAAAACCACTTTATGCATTTTTCATTAAAAGCCCTATATTAAAAGAAAACAGAGACCTTATGCCAGCATACGAATAATTGAAAAATTGTTTAATCCGATTTTTATTTGTTTTTTTGCATAAAATCAAAGAAAATGATAAAATTTCAAAATAAAAATTCATATAAAATTTACAATACATTACTCTTCATAGTTGCGGCAATACTGATTTTATCGGTTATGCCCAAGGGAGTAAAATTTCCCTATGAATACAAAAAAGGAATGCCATGGCTTCATAGTACTCTTGTTTCTCCCATGAATTTTCCCATTTATAAATCTGATGAAGACTTAAAAAATGAAACAGACAGTATCCAAAAAAACTTTGTGCTATATTTTACGTTTGAAAATCAAACAATTATTGATCATTTAACCCTTTTCAGGAAAAAATTTGAAGTAAAATGGAATGAACATTTAAAAAAATATTTTCTGATAGACACGGAAGCCCAGCAAAATGGCGTAAATAAAAACGTAGAAAAATTAAACATTTTAAAAAACGATTACCTGAATTACTGCTCAAATCTCATTGAAGAAACTTATAACAAAGGCATCATTGTATTGCCAAAAACAATCAAAAGCGATTCTCTGGCAAAAAAAACCATCTATGTTATCAAAAACAATATTGCAGAAGAATATAAAATCAATGATTTTCTCGATATACAGACTGCCTATAATTTGATTGACAAAGCAACAAATAACAGGAAAGAACATAATTATTATAACGAAGCGTTTAACACTGGTTTTCTGGAAGAACTAAAGATAAAAGAATTTATAGCACCGAATATTTTTTATGATGAAGAAACTACAAAAAAAGTAATCACAAATCTTACAGAAAATATTTCTCTGACACGTGGTATGATTGGTGAAGGAGAAAAAATTATTTCAAAAGGAGAAATCATTGATCACATCAAATTCAATATTTTAAATTCATTGAAAAAAGAATACGAAACCTTCACAACCAGTAATAAAAATTATTATTACATTTTTATTGGTCAGTTTTTATTGATCATGATTTCTTTATTTTCAGTTTTCATGTTCATCCATACCTTCAGAAACGATGTATTGCATGACAGCATAAAAACAGCCTTCATATTACTGTTAATTGTATTATTGATAACAATTGTCAGTTTTTTTCTTAAATACAATATTGTAAATCTCTATGTAATTCCGCTTGCAATTTTGCCCATTATACTTCGTACTTTTTATGGGACACGGCTTGCTTTATTTGTACATACCATAACGATTCTTACAATAAGTTTTTTTGTGCCTAACGGTTACGAATTTTCGTTACTGCAAATTCTGGCAGGCGCTGCTGCATTATTCAGCCTTACAAGTGTTCAGCGAAGAGGTCAGCTTTTTCTTACGGCAATCATGATAATAATTACCTATTGTGTTTTATTCTTCGCTATTTCTATCATTCAGGAAGGAGACATTGCCAAAATTAATTATAAAACCTTTGCATGGTTTGCTGCAAACGGGTTATTGGTGCTTGCATCCTATCCCTTAATTTATATTTTTGAAAAAGCATTTGGATTTCTTTCAGATGTTACATTACTCGAACTGGCAGACCCGAATAGTAAAGTAATGAGAATGCTGGCTGAAAAAGCACCCGGAACATTTCAGCACGCACTTCAGGTCTCAAACCTTGTTGAAGAAGTAATGGTAAAAATAGGAGGCAACGCACTGCTTGCAAGAACAGGAGCTTTGTATCATGATATTGGAAAAATAGACATTCCACAATTTTTCATCGAAAATCAAGGTGTTGGAAAAAATCCACACGATGAACTTGATTTTGACAAAAGTGCTGAAATGATTATTAGCCATGTTAAAGCAGGTGTTAAGATTGCAGAACAAAACAACATTCCATCTCAAATAATTGACTTTATAAAAACGCATCACGGCAATACAAAAGTCCAGTATTTCTATCGTTCTTTTTTGAAAAAATATCCAGATAGAGATATTGAAACTGCAAAATTTACCTACACCGGACCTATTCCGATTTCAAAAGAAACCGCAGTTGTAATGATTTGCGATTCTGTTGAAGCAGCCTCAAGAAGCCTCAGAACTATTACAGAAGATTCTTTAAATAACCTTATTAACACAATCATCAATGATATCATTGCGAATAACCAACTCATTAATTCAGATATCACATTTAAAGACATTGCGAGTATTCGCGAAATTTTATTCCAGCAACTAAAAAATATTTACCATTCGAGAATTGAGTATCCGAGGTACGAGGAGATGACCATTATGTAGTGTTTGCAAGAAAACGCCAATTTCATCGTTACGCTTGACCTGAAAAGTAGTCATGTTCATTAGTACACTCCTGATTTTCAGGTCTTCGCAAGCCCTGCCTACCGGACAGGCAGGCTTGAACTTGACGTTTTCTTTATCAAACACATCGTTTATTGCTGACTCTAGATAATTTTCTAATGGATTAAGGAGTAGGAATAGGATTTAGCAATCCTGTGAGGTATTGCAGGCTGAATCGTGCGATGGTTATCCTCACAGGTTTGCGGGAATTGAAATAAAATTCAATCAACTCTGTCGAAAAAACTTAACCACCATTTGTGTGAATCCCTCAAAAGTTTCTTGTTTTAATTGCTGAATTATATCATCACAAAATTGAATATCATTAATGAGTTCTGCTGTCTGTCCTGCAATCCATAGATTGTTGTAATTCCCGGGAAGTATAGATTTTTGCAAAAGTGTCATGTTTTTTTTCTGCAGGATTTTTTTAAAATAAATTTTTGTAGCAGGATTTTTTGTGATTAATTTTTCGATCCAGTTTTGTTTCAGTCCGATTTTTTTCGCATAAGGTGTATTAATAATAGAATTGGGCGTTCCTGAAATTCGTTCACTCAAAACAATATCTTCCATGCCGGCTTCAAGTATCGCTTTTTTATATTCTTCACTGACCTTACATTCGTGCGATGCAATAAATCGCGTACCCATGCTTATCGCCGATGCTCCAAGCGACAACATAGAAAGAATTCCTGTTCCGTTTGCAATACCTCCTGATGCAACCACAGGTATTTCAGGAAAATTTTCAATCAAAGCCGGAACAAGAACCTGCAAGGTATAAGGCCCAGCATGACCTCCTGCTCCCTGCCCTACCGCAATAAAACCATCACATCCTGCATTAGCGCATTTTTTTGCATGCGTTAAATTCGTAACATCACAATATACTTTTGCTCCATAAGAATGTGCTTTTTCAATCACAATTGAAGGATTTCCAAGTGAGGTAGTGAAAAAAGGAACTTTCAATCCAACACAAACTGCAAGTTGTTCTTCAAAAACAGGATTCGATTTCTGAACAATAATGTTCACACCATAATTGCCTGACTGAAAATTTGTCTTATACGAATGAAGATTCGCTATAACATTTTTAAGCCCGTTACTATCATAGTTCATTGCGGGAAAAACTCCTGCAATTCCATTCCGTATAGCAGCTTTCATCATTTCCTCATTTGACACAAGGTACATGGGAGCCATCATGAGCGGAAAACTCAGATTGAGATGTTGCGTTATGTTTGTGGTTATGTTCATAATACCTATTCCCTATCTTATTTTCTTTTATCTAAAAAAGCCTTTAACCCAATTTTTCCTTCATTTCCGACAAGCCGACCGAAAGCTTCTGCTTCCATTTTTAAGGCTGATGAAAGCTCTGTCTTTTGCCCTTTTATAACAACCTGTTTCAATTCACGAATACTTGTAGCAGGTCTTTTAATTAATTTTTCTGCTAAAAAAATTGCTTCATTAACGACATTTTCCGGCTTTGTTATTTGTTGCACGATTCCCATTTGCATGGCTCTATCAGCAGAAAAAGACTCACCTGTCATTAAATAATAAAACGCATTGTTTTTTCCTGCTATTCTTGAAAAAAGTTGTGTTCCTCCACCACCGGGAATAATGCCAAGAAGGCTTTCAGGCAGGGCAAACTGCGCATCATCGGCAGCAATACAGAAATCGCACCACATTATTAATTCGCAACCTCCACCCATTGCCAGACCGTTTACTGCTGCAATTACAGGGATTGGCAAGGTTTCAATTTTACTGAAAGAACCATGCACCAAACGACTCACTTCATAAGCCTGATTTTCTCCCATCAGCAACATTTCAGAAATATCTCCACCCGAAGCAAAAGCCTCATTATTGCCTGTAATAATTATTACCCGAACATCTTTTCGTGAAACAACTTCCTCAAGCAGACAATCTAAGTCGCGTATAAACTGAACATTCATCGCATTTTTAACTTCAGGACGGTTAATTCGTGCGATTAATATTCCTTCTTTATATTCCGTTAAAATTGTTTTGTAAGGCATACTAATTTTTATTTCGGGCTAAATTAATATAAGCTGAGGAATTCACAAATTTATGTTTGAGGTATATCTGTAAAAAAAATGACCAGAAATTTTATCCCGGTCATTTCAGATTATAGTAATTTGCTTTTTTTATTGCTTAATAATTTTCAAAACCTTATTGTGTTTTTTGTTAATTACACGAATAAAATAAGTTCCCTGTGAAAAATGAGCAATGTCAATCTTATTTTCAGCAGCGGAGTCTGATATTTTCAATAAATTTCTTCCATAAATATCAAAAATCTCTAATAAAGAAGCTAATTCACAATGAACATAAATTTCACCGGTTGTGGGATTAGGAAAAATTCTCAAATCCATTAAACTTTCAATAGTTTTTGTTTGATTTACAAAATCAACGAATACAGTATTTGTTGCAAAGCAGCCCTGATTATCTACGACTGTAACGGTATAATTTCCCGGCAAAACATTTATTAAATCTTCTGAAGCCTGATTATTACTCCATAGAAAATGATACGGGGCAGTACCTCCTGAAACAGTAATATAAATCGCGCCATCATTCATACTTGCTCCTGATGCATTCATAACCGAATCATTTATTATTATTGCTGGAGGTTCTGCAATGGAAAAGCTTGTAACATCAGAACAAGCATGTGCGTCTGTAAAAGTTAAAGTAAAAATTCCAGCATGTAAATTGGAAATACTGCTTGTAGTGTCAGATGTAGACCATATATATGAATAAGGATACGTGCCTCCTGCAGTGCTGAGTAAAATTGCGCCATCGCTTCCACCGTTGCAGGATACATGCATACTATTTGCGGTATGATAAACAATATCCGGCTCATTAACTGTGATGCTAATTGATTTACTGCAATTATTTGCATCAAGCAACAAAAAAGTATAAATATCTGCATTCAGGTTAGAATATGTATAGGGGAGCATAAATGAAAAACCTGAAAATTGAAGCGAATAGGGAGCTGTTCCACCGCTTGCAGAAAATGCGATACTGCCATTGTTCCCTCCAAAGCACAAATTGTCTGTAATGTCATACAATGGTTGTAGTTCATCGGGTTGTAAAACTAAAACTGTTCCTGTGCCTATACAACCGGCATAATCGGTAACAACCACACTATGCATTCCGGCTGGCAAACCTGTTATTGTTTCATTTGTACTGCCATTAGACCACAAAAGCTGATAGGGCTGAACTCCACCCGAAACAATTACATCAGCACTTCCGGTACTGTCGCCATAACATGTTGTTACAGGCGTTGCACTTAAAACCAAGGAAGGGCCATCTATGTTATTTATGGCTACAATAGCAGTTTTTACACATTGATTATTGTCTGTTATCTGTACCTGATATGCTCCCGCAGTAAGATTTAAAGCAGTATCATTCGTTTGTTGCAATACATCATTCCACAATATAAAATAAGGAGCAATTCCGCCAGTGATAGCAACGGTTGCATACCCGTCACCTGCGCTGCAATGAGCATCGGCTTTATTTGTTGTTAGGATAATTTCTGAAGGTTCATTTATTATAATAGTATCATACAAAAAACAATTGTTTGTATCGCGAACCGTAAGACTGTAAGAGCCGGCAGTAATTGAATTCAGCGATGAACTTAACGAACCATCAGACCAGGCAAAAGAATAAGGCATAGAACCTCCTGTAACCTGTGGGATAATATTGCCGGTAGCAGTTCCATAACAAAGTGGATGCGATACAGTATATTCAACAGCTAAAGACTCAGGTTCTGTAATTGTAACTCCGGTAAAGATAAAACAACCGTTTGCGTCTATTGCCTTAAGTCCTAAATAACCCGAACATAAATTGGTTAATACAGGCGAATTCTCTGCATTAAGATACGTGTAAGGAGGCGTACCTCCCGAAACATTAATTATCGCCATCCCTGCACATTCTCCATGACATTTATTATTTACCTGACTAACCGTATAGGATAAAGGAGCCGGTACGTATATAGAATGGGAAACAGAAGATGTGCAATTATTTTTTGAAACAGTTAGTTGTATTGTATGCGTTCCGGGAGTATACCATGCAACATTGTAGGGACCGAAATCGATTCCTGAATTAATAATAGCACCGTCAAAATTCCAGCTATATGTAGAACCTGATGGAGCAGAGCCTGTAAAATTAATATTGGAAGAAATACCAAAACAACTTATTGGAGTAAAATCAAACTCAGCATTGGTTTGTGGAGTGAACGTTATTTGTACGATATCGCTAAACACACATGATTGCTCGGAATTATAAGTTTCTGTCCAGATAAAGGTGTAGACTCCATAAGCTGTAACACTAACATTTGAATTGTAAGCAGAAGGATTACTGAAAGAAGCATTTCCGGGATTTCCGGAAGCAAGTGTCCACACACCTGTGTTTTGCAAATGATTTTCTGCATGAAGTAAATAAGACATTCCACAAACATCATCATCTATTCCTGCATTAGGGTAAGGCATGGAGCAACACGGACCTGTATTTGGGTTAACAGCAACAATAAAAGAAGTATCATAATCACAACCAAAATTATCAACCACATGCAGGTTGTAAATTTGATTTCCCAAACTTGTGGGTATTGCTGTACCAGAGCCGTTAGACTGTGAAACAATTCCTCCCGAGGAACCTGAAGTCCAGTAAAAATCTGCAGGATTGTAGGTATTTGTATATGAAAACTGCGGAGGAACAATATCTGAATTAAAATTTAAGCTCCACCAAAAAATGTAACCGTTATCTGAGCCTATATTATCTTCAACATGAATAGTCCAATTGCCATTTAGAACACAACCTAAAAGATCTGTAAAAGAACCTGTAGTGGCATAATTCCCTGCAGGAGCTGTTGTACCGCCCATAACAGGCAGAGGAACAGTTGCAGTTGGAGTCCAACAATAGGTTGCTCCAACTCCAGGAGCTGTATTTGAATCAATATCAATAGGCTGACCGAAATAAGTTGAACCATACCCATTGGGATAAGTAAGAATATTCAGATACTGACCACTTGGGCAGATCAACCAGATTGTAAGGTCTCCTATATATGAATGTTCAATATTCAAACAAACAGAAGCTACATCAGTAATACTGCTTATCGTCTGATCAGGTAAAAAATGCGAATTAGTAATAGTTGTTTCTATAGGATGCCCCTGACCGTCTGGCAGATAAGTAAGACCCGCTACCATGGTGTCAACAATATGAGTCCATGTATTTTCAGAAAACATTCCTGCTTCCATCAATACAGAACTTCCAAGACAAATAGTATCTGGATAAATGTATGAATTTTGAAAATTTGGTTCAGCAGAAACTAATATCAAAATACAAGCAAAATTGCTGTTCGTACAAAAATTCTGATCGGTTCCACGAACAATAACATTATAAGCTCCAACAGGCCATGTATGGGTTGCCAGGGTAATTCCGGTTCCGGTTAAAGGCAAAGAACCATCGCCAAACTCCCAGTGGAATGAAGTAGTTGCATCAGATTGGGCATAATTTGTACCAGATGTAGGATAAGAACCTGTAACGTTAAGCGTTAAAGGTGTATTCTGGCAGATACGGATGGTATCGCCATTATAAAAAGGAGTACTTGGGTTATCAATTGTAATGTTGAAAGGCTGACAGGGAAATGTACAACTGATTAAAGCAACCCAACCTGGATTTGTAACAGAACCATCAGAAGTCCATTTAATAGTAAGGCAACCATCCGTAGATGAAGTTATAACCTGACCGATAATAATAGCCGGATTAACACCTTCTGCCTGAACCAATAAATTTCCTGTAGTATTAGGTCCATCGTAAATATAAAGATGGTCGCAGCATTGTTCGCTGGTAAAGCTGGTAAATGTTAATGAAATTTGTGACCCGGGCAAATCAGAACAAAAAGTACGAATAAAACTTTCATTATTATTATATGAGCCTGACTCGCCTCCGGAATCATAAAATGTACCACTGCAAGTATTTACTGTTGCGGCATTTGACATATTGTAGGTTTGTGCATACCCTGCAACACAAAAAAATAAAAAGAGCAAAGCAGAAGAATAAAATTGTTTCATAGGTTAATGTTTTCTATTTAGACACAAAAATATACAAAATAGTTGTATTGAGCCTTGGAAAAGTAACTAAAAATTAACCCGATTTTTCAGGTGGGAATAAAACAATTTCTCCGATATGCTTTATACAATGCTTTTTGAAGTGGACTCAATATTAAATTTGTAAGATACGAAAAGCAAAGAAATAAAAAACCTACTTTTTCATCCTCCCATCAATAGACGTGTTTGAGGTTCCTTCTGTTCCCTGAATAGAATTCGGAATTTGCAATCCATCGTGGCGACTGAATAATTCATTTTCCCATTTGCTGTTCTGTATTTCTCCTTTCAAATCCGAATGAAGCAAACGATAGGATTCTGTAACAAGGTCGGGATTATAAAATACAAACTGCACATTTGCCTGACCTTTTAATGTGTGATATAGCCATATTTCATTGGGATAAGCAACCGGATCGTGCTTGGTTTCAGAAATTTGATTAGGAGAGCCATATTGCAGGTACACTCTTCCTCTTTCGCTTTCATAACCTTTATCAATAGGCGTTTTAAATAACCTATTTACAAGGTCGACCTGCTTCTTGTAATTTTCCCATTCGGTTTGTGGATCTCCAAAATTACGGTTTTCCCAAAATGTTAAAAAATATTTTTGCATATAAATTAAAGTGTCCTTTTTGAAAAGATTGGCTGCATGTCTTTTTTCAGGTTCGCTTGAAATCGGGTGTAGTGAATTAATGTAATCTTTAATTGTATCTAAATTTGTGATACTGGCAACAAAAGAATTACTAATATCAGTTACAATGTAATCATCTTTTTGTTTTTTCTGAATCATTTTGCTTCTTTGGAAAAAAACTTTTTTTGATTGTAGCAATTTATTTTCTTTATTGATAATTTCAAAAACCAGATTATAATTTCCGGAACCCAATTCATTAATATCAAATTCCGCAAGAACAACATTTACTTCCGATGGTTTCATTTTTTTAAATTTGCTGTACTCATTCAATAGTCTTTTCTTTGATGCAGTTTCAATAAAATACTTTAATAAAAATTCTTCCCCATTTTGAAATACATTCTTTGCATTATAAATCTCTGTATAAAAGCTAAGTTTATTAATATTTTCAGGGAAAAAATCTGAAACATAGGGATACAAATCGAAATTATTTTTTGTAATCATAGAAGGCGAGGTGCTTGCTTCATATTTCTCGAGAAGCTGAATCCCAGAAAAACATACTTCATTTTCAGGAAAATTAATAGTAAGAATATCTCTATACGTGAAGCCCTCTTCGGTCGAATTTTCGTCCTGCACTATAAGCTCAAAATTATAAATTCCTTGCTTCAGAGGAATTCTTTGCTGGTCAATAAAATTTGGAAGATTACTTAACGTATCATCTACTTCGGGACTTAATAAATTGTATTTATTAAAAGTTATAACTTTTCCTTCCTGCTTAAAAAGCATTGTTACCTGAATGGATGCCTGAAATTTATTGTTTGCATTTTTCTTATAAAAAACACTTTTCCCAATGGCAGTCATGTATGTTTCAAGAAAAGCTTCCTGACCCGGAATTTTAAAAGGAGATGACTGAAAATATACCTGAAGTTTTTTCCCTGCAAAAATCATATTTGCGGCAAAAACGAATAAAAGCAGAATATAATATTTTTTCATAATCGTATTGTATTATTGAGAGTTCAAAGGTACAAAATTTTCTTTCTGATAATATGACTAAAGATTTCTATTTTACCCCTATTTAATTTTATAATTTACTTAACATTTAAGGAGCTTGCAGGTTGCAGGTTGCAGTTTTCCTCATAACAGATATCAGATTGACTCAAAAAACGCAACAACCATAACTAGCAACCTGTAACCTGCAACCGTATTGGTAATCTTTATAACATTTTACTATTGGAATAACTATCTCTTCATAATTTTTCTAATCACATCTTTAAGTTCATTAAAAATATTTTTATTGGAAGAGATGATTTCCTCGCCGAAAATATAATTATTTGTACCCTGAAAATCGGCATTAACACCGCCGGCTCTTTCAACAATAAATGCTCCGGCAGCAACATCCCATGGGTTCAAACCGTATTCATAAAATCCTTCAATCCTACCACAGGCAACATAAACCAAATCTGTAGCCGCAGAACCCAAACGCCTCAAACCATGAGAATGCCTCATAAAATAATCAAGGGTTTTCATGAAATTATCAATATGGCTGTAGTCATGATACGGAAATCCGGTTGCCAGAAGCGAGCTATCCACTTTGTCAATTTCTGAAACAAAAATTTTTAAATCATTTAAAAAAGCAGGACTTTCTTTCCATGCATAAAAACATTCATTGAGGCTAACTTCGTAAACTACACCGATGACAATATCATCTCCTTCCTGCAATGCTATGCTTACAGCCCATGGCGATAAACCATGTATATAATTGGTAGTACCATCAAGCGGGTCAATAATCCAATTATACAATTCTTCTTTTTTATCAGAAGTTCCTTCTTCTGCAATAAAACCTGATTCAGGCAAAAGCTTGCTTAATGCAGAAACAATCATCTCTTCCGATTTTTTGTCTACATAAGTAACAAAATTATGTACGCCCTTCGATTCAATTTTTGAAGCATTAATATTGCCTCTTTGTTCTTTTTGAAATTTTCCTGCCTCACGTGCAATATCACACACCTGGAGGCATAGTTTCTGGTAATTCATTTTATAAATATAATTTATTCCTTAATCCAATTGGACTGTAATTTTAAATCGCTCCACCTGTGCTGAGCGAAGTCGAAGTATGGAGCGATTCTACAATTCCTAATTCCCAATTCTTAATTCTACTCCTAAATCCTTAATCTATTTTTTTCCTTTCTTATTCCCACAAACCTGTGAGGATAGCCTCCACTCTTGCCTTCTCGAAATACCTCACAGGATTGCTTACGATCCTTAATCCTACTATTACTCCTTAATTCAATATTTATTTCTCTTATCACCATAATCCTGTGAGGATATCCTCCACACAAGCTTGCCCGAGATACCTCACAGGATTGCATCATATCCTCATTCTATTTAACAAAATCAATTTTCATCGTATTTCTATCAGTCAAGCCTGTTAACCTCACTTTCTTAATTTCATTTGCAAGAGAAGCATTGTAATCTGTTTCAACTTTTATGTAATTTTCGGTGTAGCCGTACATTTTCCCTTTGTCGTTAAAATCTTCAAAAAGGACGAAAGTAGTTTTACCAATACCGGATTTATAAAATTTCTTCAATTTATTTTCCGATAGAGTTAATAATCGCTGACTACGGCTTTTCTTTTCGCCTACAGATACTTTCATTTCAAAACCTGTTGCCCTCGTGTTATCTCTTTCGGAATAAGAAAACACATGCAGTTCAGAAAAATCAATATTTGATATAAAATTATAAGAATCTTCAAAATCATCTTCCGTTTCTCCGGAAACACCCACAATTACATCAATTCCAATAAACGCATCGGGAAGGTTTTTTCGTATTCGCGCAATACGTTCCCGGAATTTAACAGTATCATATCTTCGACCCATTAATTGCAGAATTTTATCAGAACCGGACTGCAGGGGAATATGAAAATGTGGCATGAATTTACCGGATTCTGCAACAAAATCAATAATCTCATCAGTAAGTAAATTAGGCTCTACAGAGGATATTCGAAACCGCTCAATACCCTCTACATTTTCAAGCGCCCTGATCAGACCGAGTAAACTTTCATCAGTCCCCTTCCCAAAATCGCCAAGATTGATACCTGTGAGAATAATTTCTTTCATCCCCTTTTCAGCAATTTCATACGCAATACGGACGCACTGATCAATAGTTCCGCTTCTGCTCTTCCCTCTTGCTAAAGGAACAGTACAATAAGCGCAAAAATAGTCGCAACCATCCTGCACTTTAAAAAAAGAACGGGTTCGGTCGCCGGAAGAATAAGTAGGATAAAACTCGTTAATAATTCTCGCATCCGAAGTCTGCACAAGTTTTTTCCCTGTATGTGCCCGAACATATTCAAGCAATCTGAATTTTTCTTTCTGGTCGAGAATTATATCCACACCCTCAATTTTATCAATCTGTCCGGGTTTTAATTGCGCGTAACAGCCTACAACCGCAACGATAGCAAATGGAGATGTTTTTACGGCTTTTTTAATAGCCTGCCTGCATTTTTTATCTGCTGCCTCAGTAACAGTACAAGTGTTTATTATAACAACATCGCTCGGTTCACCGAATTCTACACGCTCAAATCCATTCCCGAAAAATAATCGGGAGATGGAAGAAGACTCTGAAAAATTAAGCTTGCAGCCTAGTGTATATATCGCAAATTTTTTCATTGATAAAAAGAAAAAGCAAAGGTAAAAATTGTAAGCTGTGAAAAAAATTTGATTCTGAAACAAAAAATAAGTTCATTTATTGCGAAAACAAATTCATTTTTTCTATTTTTGAGAGTTCAAAAAATTGTGTTTGTACAACAATATAAAACCTACAATTATGGCAAAGTCTAAAGATGTAAAAAAAGAAACCAAAAAAGTTCCTGCAAAAAGCTTGAAGGAAAAAAGATTAGAAAAGAAAGAAAAGAAAGCAAACAAGTAGTCTTTCTACTGTTTAAACAAAAAAGCAGGCTGAAATCAGTCTGCTTTTTTGTTTAAACAGAACTTTATTTAATAAATTTAAATCAAGCAAAATGCTTTTTTCGTGACATCACTTAATAATACTTTTTCTTTTTCCGCTAAAATCGGGACAGGCAGGTTCTTTATGTTTTTTCTTTTTCTTTACATTACCTTGAGTCGTTTCTCTGTATAGGAAAGAATTCTGTTCAAAAAAATCATTCTCGTCTTCAAAGAGATATTTTGCCTTGTACTCTTCCTGATTTTCTTTTTGATTGTCTTTCTGTTCGTCTGTTTTTACTACTTCAGAATTATTTTTTTGCTGGTTTTGCAGAGCAGACTTTTCTGAGTCATATCTGATAACAATGCCATGAAAAAAAGTACGGGTTTGTTTATCATTTCTGCAATCGGTCTGTAATAAGAGCCTCCAGCTTATTTCTTTGTTATTTAAAGAAGGGTCTAAACGAAAAAGTTCTTTAAGCCGGCTCGCCAGCAAAACATCATAATTGGTAATCCAGTCATTTTTAAAACGAGGATATTTTGTAAAGACAATCGTTATCTCTATAACTTTCTTTCCTTTCTTAATTTTTGTCCACTCATCCCCGTTTTTCAATAATGCGCTTGCATAGCCATTTTCGAGAACTAATTTCCCAGCTTCGCTTTTCCCCCTGAAACGACTTATTTCATTATGTGCAAATATTTGCTCATAATCGCCTCTGAATTGCGCAGGATTGTCGAGCATATCCTGATTAAACTGAACAGCAGAAATAAGTCCTCCGGATTGAGCAGTAATAAAACATAATAACAATATGGGGAAAATATATTTCACGCTTATAAAACGAAAAAAGAAAATATTTCATATATGATTTATCTCACAATAATTAAACGCGTAACAGCTCTTGCTCCCTTTCCGTTTATTCTGCAAAAATACATACCGGCAGGCATATCTGAAATATCTGTATTGAGCTGATAAAATCCTTTTGAATAAAATTTATCAGAAATTGTTTTGATTTTTTTCCCGGTAATATCAATTAAATCAATACAAATTTCAGTTCCCGATGCAAGAGAAAAATTCATAGTAACATTTGTGTTAGCGGGATTCGGGAAACAAGGATACAATTTATTAATTAACTCGTCTCTGTTCGGTAATACTTTGTTTTGAAAATCAAATTTATGCTGCATGATGTAATCTACGAATGCCTGCGCCTGTGCTTCTTTTACATACCACAGAGGAAAACTCAATGCAATAACACGGTAATCATCTCCCATATATTCCACTCCTACAGTAAGCCCTTTCATTATGCCATAGGAAGTCGTGGAGTCATAATTTGTATTGTAGGAATAAATTTTATTCGCACCATCAAAAGGATAAAGTGATTCAATATTCGACAGATGATATAAATTAGAAGCAATCGTTTTTGCAGAATCAATTGATAAATCGGGATAACCTGTCAGCGCACTTTGAGCACCATTAAACCTTGATGCTGCGGCTTTGTATATACTGTCAATTTTAAAAATATCATATAGAAAATGTCCTTGTTTAAATGCTGCGTAAGACGTAAAACTATGTTCAGTCGTAAATCCGAAACGATCTGAAAAGAATAACATCTGACCTCCAAAGCGAAGATATTGCCTGATACTATTTTTGGAAGAAAAAAATTTGGTAGTCAGTGAATATTTATTCGTATGCCATACCACCAAAGAATATTGACCTAAAGTATCTATAGGAGTATCGCCCGACTCATAAACATCATAATCAGTTGTTCCGTACTGACTGAAAAGCTGTTTGTAAAATGTATCAACCGCGCTGTCAGAGGGAGAGAGAATTTCACCCTGAGAATCGTCAACAATCAAAATTCCTTTGTTCCGGGTCAGTAAAACAGCAGAATCTATATCTAATTTCATACTTTCCTGATACAAATTATTAACAGAAACAACGGTATAATAATATGTTGTTAAAGGTGTAACCGTGCTGTCGAGGTAAGTGGTATCCTGTAATATTGCATTGTTTAATTTCACGAAATTATTCCCGGGAGAAGGAGATCTGTAAACATTATACCCCGCTACATTTCCCTCTTTCAGCTCATTCCATGAAATTGCAATTGCGTTCCCGTTTCGCTTCAAATCAAATTCAGAAACAACAGGTCGCTCATTTGATTCGAGAAGTATAGCTGCTGAAACTTTTGCAACTTCCGCACAATAATCAAAATTATATTTTGTTGAAACATCATCAGAAGTGTGATAATAGAGAGAAAATTGCGCTTCTTCAAAATATACGCATGGAAACCCTTTCTGCCAGAAAGAATAACTATCGCTCGCCTGATTCTGCGATGCATTAATAAAAACAGACAAGGATGTGTATTCTCCAAGAAGTTTCACAGCAAAATTTGTCAGCCATTCTGCATTATCGTAGGGATTAACTTTTACAACCCAGCTCACATTTGTTCTTGCATGAGAAATCATATCATTATTTATCATCAATTTAATGTGAGCACCCTCTTGATTCGCTTTGTTGGCATAATAATAACTGCCATTAGAAAAGGGAGTATGGAGCATCAATTCTTCTGCTGCAAAAGCAATAAATTTTATTCTCGATGCAGGCTGATAATTTTTCATTTTCATAACACGGGCAATTTCTAAAGCAGCAGCAGTGCCACTGGCATTATCATCGGCACCCGGAGCAGATGTAAAAACATCGCCGGATTGATTGTAAGAATCGTAATGTGCGCCAAGAATAAAAGACACTTCGGGACTGAGAGTGCCCTCAAGAGTTGCTACTACATTATACTGCCATGTCTGATATTCTGTACCGGAAAAATTAACCGTTACAAAAAAAGAATCCAAAACAGCATTTGTATATCCGTATGATATATATTTATTCTTAATCCATTCTGCAACCTGCTTTCTGTTTGAAGCAAGCATAAAACGAGTTCCAAAATTTTCCAAAGCCTCTACATTGGCTTTAATTGAATCAGCATTAATTTCTGATAAAAAAAAATTGATAAGGGGAGAACTCCCATCTTTGCCCGGCTTACTATTTTCTTTATGCTGAGACAAACTAACTAATGTAGATAAAAATAAAAACAACAGTGTAAAATATTTTGTTTTCATGGATAGAATTTTTAATTTTTAAAATGATATCTGCAACAAATATATAAAATTGTGGGGGGAAAATGGATATAAATAATAAAATTAATTTGAAAATATATTTGAAAGGGTTGAGTTTTTAATATTAGATTAAAGAGTAGGAGTAGGAGTAGGAAAATAACAGTTGGGGTAAAAGAAAGATGAAAGTGTTATTCGTTTAACAAAAGCATGAACCATTATTTCACTTATTATTTTTATCAAGAACTTTTCCCGACTCGTTAATCAGAACCAATTTGTAATTAATAATGGCAAAAAGTTTATCGCGATTTTTTCTTATAGTCTGAAATTTTGTTTCGAAAATGCTTTTATTTTTCACATCAACAATTTTCCAAACCCCATCCTCTTTAACATATATCGGTTTTGTCAAATCAATAAAGCGCCTTTCAAACGTGGTCATAGCCTTATAATCTCCAACATCTACGAGCACAATTTCCTGTAATTCTTCATTCCCATCAACACTTTTATAACGGATTTTACTTTAAGGTTTGTAGATTTAATGATAATTTTCTAAGATTTTTTTTCAAAATATTTGCTACGCTACTAAAGAGTCTTTGTCAATGTTCAAAATATTAAAAATTTCCTTTTGATGATTTG
>Ga0209417_1001449_pt1 | contig 43362 bp, 43 predicted proteins | sample RifGroF2_FD_184002 | JGI IMG/M metagenome (GOLD analysis project Ga0209417, IMG submission 184002) | Groundwater microbial communities from Rifle, Colorado, USA - Groundwater F2 (SPAdes) (version 2) | ecosystem: Environmental > Aquatic > Deep subsurface > Groundwater | place: Rifle, Colorado... | reverse complement strand
GAGCCTCAAGGCCGACGACTTCACAAATCTCATAAAGAACGCTATCGCCTGATTCTGTCTGATAAATTAAAACGCGGCTTCCCGGATAAACCTTCGGAAAGCCGCGTTCTTTATTTAATATCCTTTTTACTCTTTGAAAAAATCGTTTCCTGATTTTTCGAAGATACTGGCCTGGGCTGAAACCCTTTTCTTAAATGATTTGAAATCAAGCTGTTTTTTGTCAGACCAAACTGTTTCAGCAAATGCCCACATACGCGGGAAGGTTCGTGAAAAGACTTCGTTTTCCGGAATATCTTCCGTCCATATGCAGGCCTCCGAACCGATGACAAGCTTCTGCTGTTTTGCAGAAAGCCCGGACGAGACAGGATCGAAAGAATAGGTTTTTTCTACAGGCAGCTGCAGCATCCACCATGCCTTATGTTCTTTGCCGCTCTGCGGATAATCGAAATCGACTTCCAGATCATCCCCAACATCCACTGAAACCATGTCGTCGATTCTATGTTCGGATATATCCTTGCCAGCTCGTCCAGCGGTAGACTGCTGTCCCATTGATTTTGATTTGTTGAGTACTTCAGTATTTTGCAAATTTCCGTCAGCTGACTGAGAAGCTCTTCCGCTATCGGCATTATTCCCCAACACGCTTCCAGAACCACTGGTCTGTCGTGCAGTTCCATTGCCTGATCTATCAGATTGAACGCTTGAGCCAGGTTCGACAATATTCGTTCCTGTTCGGGTTTCGTCTGTCGCTTGTTCACCGCTCCAGTATCTGCCGTCTTTGTTCTTGTGTTGTCATTGGATTGTTTCCCCTCTTGTCCCATTATCTTTATACTCTGTTTCTTCCTTTTTGTCAATAAGAGTTAGTGCTTCCTGTTCCTTCTCCTGCGATATAATCCAAGTCAGTGATAACAATATTTTCTACCCTCAAGCCACGCTCAAGCGAGGATAAGAAAAACTTAGGTGTGTTATAGGGTTGTTATTCCGAATTTCACGCAGTAAAACAAGGTATCACAAGGATTTTTGTGTTCTTGACAAAGAGGCTTTAAAACAGTAATTTTTGAGGCTAAAATGCTCAGTGGTGCGCGAGAGGGGACTTGAACCCCTACCCCGAAGGACCAGATCCTAAGTCTGGCGCGTCTGCCAATTCCGCCACCCGCGCTGGAACACAATATCATTTATGAGGCCAGAGAATTTACTTCATTATCGCATCATTTCAACCGAAAAGGTCTGGAATGAAACCCTCGGGTGCAGTTTTTTTTGATTCCTGAACAGGTGTTTTTTTCATAACATCAAATGGAAGAGCATTCATGAGGTTTTCAACTTCACGGTATATGCTTTTGAGTTCAAGTTCAGCGCAAAGGGCAAGGATTTTCTGCCAGTCGGGGGTTTTTCGTTCGAGGATGGAAAGAGCTTTCCATGAATTGTCGGGAAGTTCTGTCTTAAGAGTAATAAGTGCGAGATTTTTTTTCAGGATATCGGCACACGGCAAGATTTTCTCCCGGAGTTTCTGGTTGTCGAGCTTTGTAATATTTTGAAGGAGGTTTGAAAGCGAGCCGAACTCGGCGATGAGTTTTGCGGCGGTCTTGGGGCCTACTCCGGGGACGCCGGGAATATTGTCTGAGCTGTCGCCGGTAAGCGCGAGAAGGTCTGGTATTTGGTCAGGGAAGACGCCGTAGCGTTCCATGACTTCATTCGCGCCACGGACTGCAAGTCCGCCGTCTTTTTTATCAGGGACGAGCATTTTTACTCTGTCGTCAATGACTTGTGCTATATCCTTGTCGCCGCTTACGATAAGCACGGGATATTCGGTAAAAAAGCCTGCGATTCCGGCGAGGAGGTCATCAGATTCATAATCTTCCTTAGAAAGCGATGGCCAGCCAAAGTATTCCACAAGGCGGTGGATAAAAGGAATCTGGTTTCTAAGTTCGTCGGGCATTGGCGGGCGGTTTGCCTTGTATTCGGGAAGTATATCGAGTCGGAAGGCGGGTTTGCCGACGTCGAACGTAAAGGCGCCGTAGTGGATGGGATAATCGCGGTTGAGGCGAATGAGGAATTTTGCCAGGGCGAATACTGCGTTGACTGGAAGGCCTTTGGAATTGGAAAGATTTCTTATCGCAAAAAAACCGCGGTATATTTGAGCGTACGCGTCCACAAGAATTATATTTTGGCTATTCATGGAATTCCTTTGTTGTATATTTTTTCAGGCCAGGCAATGAGGCGGAATTGTAACTATAAAGGTACTGCCCTTGCCGCTTTTGCTGTCAACAGAGAGATTGCCGCCGTGGAGTTCCACAAGGCGTTTGGCAATAACGAGGCCGATTCCGGCTCCGTCAAAGGCCTTTTCCCTGAATGACGAAAGCTGACGGAAGGGTTGAAATAGAATTCCCATCTCCTCGGGGGAAATACCTATTCCCACGTCGGAAACCTTTAGTACAAGTTCGCCGCCGTTATTAATGGATGCGTTTATGGTGACTGTTCCACCGCCGGGCATGAATTTGACGGCGTTTGAAAGCAAGTTTGCCATTATCTTTCTGAGCATTGAGGCATCAAGGGGAAAATGAGAGAGGCCTTCCGCAATCTCGCTTGAAAACTGTATTTTTCCCTTATCCGAATTTTTCCGGGCATCGGCTATTGACGAAGCTATTTCGGATGGTATGTTGGTGTTGGAAATATCAGGGGAAACATCGCTGCTTTCCAGTCTTGAGTACTCCAGGATATGGTCAATCATAGTAAGGAGTTTCTTTCCGCTGTCATAGACGTAGTCAATCATTATCTTCTGATTGCCGGATAGTTTTTCTCCCAGGAGGTCCGAGAACCCTATTATGGAGTTCAGCGGGGTTTTGAACTCGTGGGACATATTTGCGATGAATTCGCTTTTGGCGCGGCTTCCCGCCTCTGCTGAATCCCTTGCAAGTTCCAGTTCGGCCGTCCTCATTTTTACAGCTATTTCGAGTTCCTGAAAATATTGTTTTCTACTTTTCAGAAACTCTGATCTTTCGATACTGCGTTCGATGCGATACTGCAAATCGACCATGCTTGGGACAGGCTTTATTATATAGTCCCAGGCACCGTTTCTGATGGCCTTTATGGAATCTTCGATAATACCGGTTCCGGATATGGCGATAACAGGGGTATCGGGGGTCTCTGTGGAAACTGTTTTTATCACATCGCTTCCACTCATTCCGGGCATCATAAGGTCACAGAGTACGAGATCTGGATGCTTTTCGCGAAAAATGGCGAGGCCTTCAATACCATTTTCGGCCTCCAGTATAATATAACCGGAATCCTCAAAATAGGCTTTGAGTCCCCGCCGCAGGGCAGGCTCATCGTCGATAACCAGTATCAGCTTTTTAGTATTCATAAGGAACTAAACCCCGAGATTTTTTTTAATTGCATTGATTATTTTTATTGCGGGGGTCGGCTTGTAAAACACTTGGTTACGGCAAATGCCGACGGCCTCAAGTTCAGGGGTTAACGAAAATTCGGTGGAGCCGGTATATATGACGAATTTAACGCCTGGCATTGTTCTGGCAATTTCCAGAATAAGCTCGGACCCGCTTTTTCCCGGGAGGCGTATATCTACAACAGCCGCCTTTATATCTTTATTTTTCTCGAACATGAGCAAAGCCTCTTCCGCGCTTTCCGCGAGCAATATCTCAAACCCCTCATCCTCCAGAAATGAACTAAGTCCATTTCTGATGATTTCTTCATCATCAACAATAATTATTTTCATGGAAACCATGTTAATCTCCCCGTACCCTCGGTCTACTATAACCTGTCGGAGAATACATTTCCAGAAAAAAGAATCGGCGGCTGGATAATTCAGTGCGGTCGGCAACGCCGGGATTCACGGATATGGCGCTGGACTCTACCCTGTTCTGTTAGCGGGAAAGAACTACAAAATAACGAGAATCGCCGTCCTCGATATGGAGGAGTATTCTTTCTGGGGATAAACGTAGCGCGTCAATGACATCCTTGAACGATGAGACGCGCGTTTTATTTACAGAGTCAAGCCGCATGCCTGGGATGATATTTGAAAACGATGCTGCGGAGCCATGTTCTATCTCTTTTATGTACAAGCCATTATTGTCGAGGGCTATCACAATCCCGAAATCGGCAAGCTTTAGAACGTCTTGTTCTGCACGAGACGATGGTTGAGGCGGATTGGCGGCTGATTTTTTTTTCTCCAGGTAGCGGTCTATCAGGCTTTTTACGGCGCTCGCGGGGGCGGCGGTGGAAAAAGGTTGGCCTGCCAGCTCAGAAAAGGCATTGCCGGACGAGCCACTGATAACGCCGACAAGTTTTCCTCGTATATTTATAAGCGGACCGCCGCAACCTTCAATGCCGCTGAAGGCATCGGTATAGATTATTCCGGAGGGCTGGATCACGCGACTGACTACGCCGAAAGAAACTCCGGCACCTTGTTCCGCAGATGAGCAGAGCGTTATAACGAATTGACCCGGGAAAACTTTTACTGAATCGGAAAGCTCAAGGAATGGAAATTTTTTTCTTACCTGAATCTTCAAAAGTGCGATACGATTCACCGGATCAATGGCTTCCACTGATGAAGGGTACTCCTCCCCATTCTGCGTGTGAAGAACCGGTGCAGAGCTTCCGGAAGCGGCTCTTATACTTGTAACAACAAGCCCATCATCACTTACGATAAATCCGGTAAAGGAAAAAAAATGGCTCAGAGGGCCGGAACTCATAAGTTCAGAGAAATGAGTGGATATGAAGTCCTCAAAAACAGCAGGTGCCCCGTGTGTTCCGCCCATGATATAGCGCGGGCACGACGACTTCACCGCCAGAATGGCTGGCGCTGTCTTACCGGCAAGACTTATGACCGCCTCTTCGAGTCCTGTCAGGCTGTCGGGCTGGGAAACTCCCGCAAGCAAGGGAGACAAGACAAAAAAGAAAATCAGAATTTTGAATAAAAATAATCTCAATTTTCCATATTCCTATAAAATCCACACGTTGATAAGGACAGCTTAAAATATATTATGTTCCCTTATTTGTAAAAGCTTCTTTGATTAAAATATTAAGAATGAGACATATTGTCTCTGCAAAAAACACGTAAACTGGGACAAGAAGGATAATTGAAGGGGGAGGATATCCAAGCTTAAGTCATTTTATATAAAGATATTAAGTAGAAAGTATCCAGGAATGGCACCCTAAATGCTATCAAAAAACAAGATTTGGAAACTTCGAAAGGGAAAATCTTATGGAAATGGAAAAACTCACGGTGAAGTCAAGGGAAGCACTGACGTCCGCCCATAATATAGCCATCGAACATGGACATCAGGAAATTGTGCCGGCACACTTGTTCAAGGCATTGCTGGAACAACAGGACGGCCTAGTGCCCGCACTTCTCAAGAACCTTGATGTGCAATTGAAGGATATTTCCAGAGAAACAGACACGCTGCTCCGCGCAATACCCTCTGTAAAAGGGCCCGGCGCGCAACAGACTTATACGTCACGCGATTTCAGTGAAATCCTCATCGACGCCTGCAAGACCGCCGAAAAGATGAAGGATGAATATATTAGCGTGGAGCATCTCTTCCTTGCAATTGTCAATTCCACAGGAAAATGCGCAGAGCTGCTGAAAAGATCAGGAATAACTTATGAGAAAACCCTTAATGCCCTAAAAAATATAAGAGGCAATCAGCGCGTAAGTTCTGAAGATCCTGAGGCATTATTCCAGGCTCTGGAAAAATATTCGAGAGACCTCACAGCTCTCGCCGCTAAAGATAAACTCGATCCCGTTATCGGGCGCGACGAGGAAATACGCCGCGTTATTCAGATACTCTCACGGAGAACAAAAAATAACCCAGTCCTTATCGGCGAACCAGGAGTCGGCAAAACAGCCATTGCCGAGGGGCTCGCGATAAGAATCGTTCGCGGCGACGTACCGGAGGGGCTCAAAAACAGAAGACTCGCGTCTTTGGATATGGGCGCTCTCATCGCGGGGGCAAAATTCCGCGGCGAATTTGAAGAGCGTCTCAAAGCAGTACTGAAGGAAGTAACCTCCTCGAATGGCGAAGTGATTCTCTTTATCGACGAGCTTCACACTGTTGTTGGCACAGGCGCGGCAGAAGGCGCGATGGATGCCGGAAATATCCTTAAACCCATGTTGGCAAGGGGCGAACTTCACTGCATCGGAGCTACGACACTTGACGAATATAGAAAGTATATAGAAAAAGACGCCGCGCTCGAAAGACGCTTCCAGTCGGTAATGGTCGGCCAGCCTTCCGTTGAAGACACCGTTTCCATACTCAGAGGGCTTAAGGAGAGGTACGAGGTACATCATGGCGTCAAGATAAAGGATTCCGCGCTCATTGCGGCCGCGACACTTTCAGATAAATATATTTCTGACCGATTCCTGCCGGACAAGGCAATCGACCTTGTCGATGAATCTGCGGCCAAGCTCCGTACGGAAATAGACAGCTGCCCCGTGGAAATCGACGAAATCGAACGCAAGGCCATGCGCCTTGAAATCGAAATAACCGGACTCAAAAAGGAAAAGGACGAGTCCTCTATTCAGAGACGGACAGAGCTTGAGGCCGAACTCGCCGAGCTGAAAAGCCAGTCAACACGACTGCGTACAAGCTGGGAGGCTGAAAAGACTTCCATTTCGCAGATGCGTTCATTGATGGAGGCTCTGGAAATCGCAAAACAAAACCTCGACAAGGCAGAACGGGATTTCGATCTCAACCGTGCCGCCGAACTCAAACACGGGACCATCCCGGGGATTGAAAAGCAAATCAAGATTCTCAACCTCAAGATGAAAGATTCTTCAGGCACGCGGCTTCTGAAAGAGGAAGTCGATGAAGAGGACATCGCATCAATCGTCAGCCGCTGGACGCATATTCCAGTAAACAAGCTTCTGCAGGGCGAGAAGGAAAAGCTTCTCAATCTCTCGGAAGAGCTCCACGAGAGGGTCGTGGGCCAATCGGAAGCGGTTGATTCTGTGGCCGATGCCGTCTTACGCGCACGCGCCGGACTCAAAGACCCCAAACGGCCCATCGCATCCTTTATTTTCATGGGCCCCACAGGCGTTGGAAAGACAGAACTTGCAAGAGCCCTGGCGGAAGCGCTTTTCGATGATGAACGCGCGATGATCAGAATTGACATGTCCGAATATATGGAAAAACACAGCGTCGCACGGCTTATAGGGGCACCTCCAGGATACATCGGCTACGATGAAGGAGGGCAGCTCACCGAGTCCGTCAGGCGCAAGCCCTACAGCGTCATACTCTTTGATGAAATAGAAAAGGCGCACCCCGACGTCTTCAATATATTTCTCCAGATACTCGACGACGGTGTCGTGACCGATTCGCACGGAAGGACTGTCAATTTCAAAAATACCATAATAATAATGACTTCCAATATCGGCAGCGATCATCTGCTCACCTGCAATGGCAATGTCGATTCGGTAAAGGGTCTGCTTCTCGAAGAACTCAGAAAATCGTTCCGTCCGGAATTTCTGAACAGGGTTGACGAGGTACTCATCTTCCACTCACTGACAAAGGAAGACCTTGTTGGAATAGTGGAAATACAAATCAGAGGTTTTGAAGAAAGGATGAAAGGACTTCTCGTATCTGTTGAGATAACTCCCAAGGCCCTTAAATACATCGCAGAAACGGGCTACGACCCTGTCTATGGGGCAAGGCCGCTCAAGCGAGTCATTGTGAAAGAAGTCGAGAATCCTGTCTCAAGGATGATGATTTCCGGCGACCTCAGGGAAGGAAGCCACCTCAAGATTGACGGGTGCAAAGAAGGTCTGAAATTAATAGCCTCCGAAAATTAGAGAGCGTAACGACTGCGTTTGTGATTTGCAATTATCTTTATCTCCATGCGGAGATTCTCCTATCTTGTTCTGGGGTAGGGTGATTAGGCTGAGAGTGTGACATGTTCCTTCCCGGTGAACGTAGATATATTCCGGGGTTTTACTTGAATAGTCGAAAGGAGGCTCTAACTTAGAATCCTCTACGGAAGAGGGGGTTAATATGGGGTTACAGTATTCGGCACTGAAAAATAGAACCTTTCCAGTCTTGCTTTTTGCCGTCTGTTCATGGGGCCTTTATTATACATCGACGGTTAATTACCTTCTTTTCCACTGTATTGTAGAGTTTTTCAGTATAGCTATCGCCCTGAGTTTTTTTCTCATAGCCTGGAATGTAAGGGAGGGGATAAGCAATTACAGTCTGGCATATCTGGGAATATCGTATTTTTTTGTTGCTATTTTAGGTTTGGCTCATACCCTTTCATATAAAGGGATGCATATATTTAACTATGATTATTATGCCAGTGAGCTTTGGATCGCGGCGCGCTATATGGAGAGCATTTCCCTCTTTGTGTTTTTTACTCTTTCTTCCAGTAAAAAACGTATTTCATATGAAACGATTTTGGGTATTTATTTTTGCGTCACCTGTCTGTTGCTGGCCTCAATTTATTATTGGAAGATATTTCCTGTTTGTTTTGTCGAGGGAAAAGGGCAGACGCATTTTAAAGTCTACAGTGAATATATAATATGCGCGATATTGATGCTGTCTTTATTTCCCTTGTTTCATAACCGTAAAATTTTTGACAAGACTATTTTCCGGCTTCTCTGTGGGGCGGTTCTTTTTTCTACGGTATCAGAGTTTTTCTTCAGTTTATACACGAATGTTTTCGGCTTCTCAAATTTCATTGGGCATATACTTAAGTTGTTCTCATATTGTCTCATTTATAAGGCCATTATCGAAAACGGACTGAGACAACCGTTCAATCTGATTTTCAAGGAACTTAAAGAAAAAGCAGAACTTCTGAATCTGACTCAGCAAATTGCTAAGATAGGAGGATGGGACTATGATTTGGCAATTGACAAAATGATTTGGACGGACGAAGTTTACAGGATTCGTGAAATTCCCCTGGAATATCAGGCAGACCTTGAGCAGGCTCTGAAATTCTACACCGAAAATTCCGCCCAGAAATTCAGAAAAACTTTTCAACGACTGGTAAATGAAGGAGGTTCAGATGATCTCGAATTGGAGATGATTACCGCTAAAAATAGAAAGATATGGGTGAGGGTTACTTTCGCGGCGCAGAGAGAGAATGGGAAAACTGTCAGAGTTTCTGGTATAATACAGGACATAACAGAACACAAAAACACAGAAGAACTCCGTAAAGATTTTGAACAAATTACACGACATGACCTGAAAACCCCTTTGAACTCTATCTTTATGGCCTCTCAACTGCTTGATGTTAAAAGATTATCTATGGAAGAAAATAAGAAGCTCGTTCAGATAATCCAGGATTCAGTTTGTAACCTTCTTGACATGGTAAATCTTTCTCTCAATCTTTTCAGCATAGAAGACGGCGCGTATAATCTTGTTGCCGTCCCGTTCGATTTTAAAGACCTTCTGGGAAAAGTCATCGATGATCATGCTCTTGCTAAAGAGTCTAAGAAAATTAACCTGCTGGTTACTGTAAATGGAAAACCTATTGATAGCGATACTGCTTTTCTTAATATAAGCGGAGAGGCAACCTTGATGTATTCAATGCTCTCCAACCTTTATAAAAATGCAATCGAGGCATCTCCTATTGGAGAAAAAGTCGAGATAAAAGTCGAAGAAAAGGGCGAAAAATATACCGTGGAGATTAAAAACAAAGGTACAGTGCCACCTGAACTGCGGGACAAATTTTTCAACAAATATGCGACTGCTGGGAAAAAGGGAGGCACCGGACTCGGTACCTACAGTGCCAGGCTTATTGCCGAACTTCATAAAGGCAGGATTACAATGACTTCATCTGATGAGCTTGGTACTTCAATTATAATAGAGCTTCTCAATGACAAGGAACACGGGATCAATACTCCTTGATCCAGAACATTAGCCATTCGTTGCTGTTTTGGGGATAAAGGATTTCGATGCTTCGTAAATATTTTACGTGAAAATCAGCAAACAACACGTTGGCGCCATTATTATGTCTTTCGATATCGACCAAGGCGTTGTTGCCGTTGTCGATATGCCATGCGCTTAAAGCATAGCTGTCGTTTGAGTCAATTATCATCCCCTTGCCTGAGGCTGTTTTAATCGAAGAAAGGCTCTCTCCGTCCAGATTGTTGTTCATTCCATAGCTCACGATGCCCCACAAAGGTTCTTGGTCTGAAGGACATCTGTATACAGGATTCCCTTCTATGGGGCCGGTGTATTCGACCATGGATCCGTACCAGTAGCCATGACCGGCGCCCGGGCCTGTCTGGTCGGGGATGCGTCCTTTATAGTCATTGGAGTACATGGAAATGCCATAGCCGAGCTGTTTCAGATTGCCCGCGCATTTTATTTTTTTAGCGGAATCTCTGGCCTGCTTGAGGGCAGGGAGGAGCATACTGGCAAGGATTGCGATTATGGTAATTACGACCAGCAGTTCTATTAATGTAAAAAGCTTGCGCCTTAAGGGCTTAAGTGTGACGGCAAAGCTCATGAGTGCGTTGTTTTTGACGTCTGTTTCAGCGCGTTGTTTTTCGTCAAACTCATAGTGTCGCATATGATTAGCTCCTGATAATTATCTTCTACTGATTCCAAATAAGTGTCCATACTTTTTTTATGCCTTCGACATGGCGTCCAAAAGCACATCCGAATAAACTCTGTTTCCGATACCCTGATGAGAATGTGAGTCGCTGCCTATTGTGAATTTAACACCACAGCTGTTGAATACATTCAGTATTCTGGCGTATTCATTTGTAACGACATCCGGATGAAGTTCAGGGAACCACCACCACTGGTCGTTCATGATTTCAAAAGACTTATTGCCTTCAATAAAATATCCGGCTATTTCCTCAAGAAAACTTTCTTTCAGCCAGTCAAAGGAGAAGTTCTTTATTAATCTTCCAAAGTTGAATGGATGCGCAATTATGTCAACGTGCCTGTTGGCGCAAAGATTTTTAAATGCCTTTGAAATATTTTTCATCAGATCTGTTTTGCATAGCGGCGCGTCGACGGCTATGCCTTTTGCTTTCCAGGCGAAATCAACCAGAACGAGCTCAAATTTTTCAATAGCCTTCGTAGGTATTGAAATTCCCCCGTCCGAGTCAAGAATAGTTCCTTCAACTCCCTTGAGCACTTTTACCTGGCCATAATGATCCGCCGCGTCATCTATTTCGCGGAAATATTCATCAACTGATTTTCCGTTCATGAATCGCTCGTCATACAAATGGTCTGTTATTGCTATCTCCTCCATTTTGTTCATTGCCGCCGTGCGGATCATCAATTCTATGCTGTCTTGACCGTCAGAATATGTGCTATGCATGTGAAGGTCACTTTTTCTTTTAAATCTTTCATCAAAATTCATCGCATATCCCGTCCTGGGTTATTTGTGTTTTAGCCTTCCCGTTGAGGCTCTTTTTATAAGTTCAGGTTCAAGGTATATTGTTTGGCCTTCTTGTTTGTCGAGCAAATATTTCACCGCTTTTCTCACGGCATGCCCGATATTAAAGTCTACGCTGGTGAGAGAAGGATAGAAAACACGGCTCATAGGGGCATTGTCAAAGCCGGCAATAGAGAAATCTTCAGGGATCTTAAAGCCCCTCTCCTGGAATGCTTTCATCGCTCCGAGTGCCCGGTGGTCATTATAAAAAACTATCGCGCTGAAGGGTTCTTTTCTTGCAAGTATCTTTTCCGCAAGCTCATAACCCCATTTTTCATAATCAGGATTAATGGTGGCTCGCGAGCTCTGAGGGATGATTATATCCTCCGCTGGAAGCTTGCTCCTTTTCATTACGTCTATGACAGCCTTGAAGCGCGGGTCAATACTGTTTTTATTGCCGACAGGGAAAGAGCCAGCGCATAAGATCTTTTCATGTCCGAGGCCGATAAGGTGTTCGGTGACTAAGCGGCCTGCTTTTTCCAAGTCAATAATTATATTATTCGTTGCGGGTGTATGAGCCGGCGATATATTTATGACAGGAATATCATTTCCCATGGCGTAATCAAGAACAAGCGAGCTTAAGGTAAATCCAATTATGCCATCCACGTTCTTTTCTTTAAACATTTTGATGTATTTTTTGCCTTCTCCGGCCGAACAGACGGAGCGTGATACGATCGTATTGATTCCGAAATTAAACAGTTCTTTTTCCAGCAGACTCACTAGAGATGAGGTCAAATCGTTGTTTATATTGGGAACAGATACGGCGACCGTATGAGATTTGACCCGTAATACTTTACGTGAGTTGTTCTCAAGAACAAAAGAACCTTTGCCGGGACGCCTGAATATCAGATTGTTAAGCTCAAGTTCATGCATTGCGACTTCACAGATCTTTCGGCTTACGTCAAACATTGCCGCGAGTGTGCGTTGAGTCGGTATTTTATTATTTGCTTTCAGCCTGCCCGAACTTATCTCAGTGCAGATATATTCCTTGATTTGATCCTTAAAGCTGTTTTTGCTTAAGTGATCTATCGACCCTTTTCCGGTGCTGACCGTCATTTTTTTTTGCATTTGTCAATCTGCTGTTTGTTGACTTATTGGCTTATTGGCTTATAATAATACACGAAGGTTCATTTGTCAAGGACCGGATGAATCGTTGATTTTACGTTTTAAGCATTTAAAGATTTGGAGATGAGAGTTTATTATGAAGATAACGACATTGGGGACAAGCCACGGAGATCATACATATTGCCGCTTTAACTCCTCGACGCTTCTGGAAACCGGCGATGGAATGTATCTGGTGGATGCCGGTGCCCCGGTCGAAGCTCTGCTTATTCGCGCCGCCAAGCGTTTCGAAAAGCTGAAGGCGGTTTTTATTTCTCATATGCACAATGATCATGTTGGAGGACTGCCCGGACTTATTAAGGCTTTTACCAAATATCCTGCCGAGAAACAGCACATGCAGATTTTCTTGCCGGAAGACGGCGCTGCGAAAGGCTTGGAGCTTTGGTGCAGGGCGCAGCATCTGACCTTTCCGTCTCTCCTCTGCGGAGTAAGCACCACGTATGAGGGTGAATTTTATTGTGATGAGATATTGCGCGTAAGTGCGGTACGTACCCGCCACATGATGAACGACCCTGAAAGATTTGCCAGTTATTCCTATGTTTTTGAAGCCGAGGGGAAGCGCGTGGTTCATACAGGAGACCTGTCTTCAAGCTTCGATGATTTTCCACAACTGGTCAAGAAGCAGCCTTGTGACATGTGTATTTGTGAGGCAACTCATTATAACCTGGAGGCGGCTGTAGAGGAACTTAAAAGTTTTCCGATAAGAAAGCTTGTTTTCAACCACATAGCAGACCGCTGGCACGGGGCCGGCGAGAATAACCTGAGGAAATTGATAAGCCGTCTGCCGTATCCATGTGAAATAGCTCATGACGGTGATGTATTCACCGTATAGAACAGTGAGCTCACCTGCATAAAATATCCCGCCGACCTTGAAATATCCGGACGCCGCAGGACGTGCCTGCACAGCCACGAAAAGGGAAAACGATGGCTGGTAAATATAAAGATTTTAACTTGACATCTTTGGCTAAGAATGTTAGTAGTAAAACTCAACCGAAAATAAAGGGGGGAACCGAAATGTCAAAGGAAAAACTGCAGGTATTCAAGTGTCATTGCTGCGATTTTGTGCTTGAAGTGACAAGCCCGATAGACTGCTGTGACGATCTTTCGTGCTGTGGGAAGCCGATGTTGCTTCTGGAGGAAAAAACCTCCGACGCCGGCAAGGAAAAGCATGTGCCGGTACTTTCACAGGGACAGGCAGGAGTTAAGGTTGCCGTAGGCTCTATTCCGCACCCGATGGAAAACGATCATTTTATAGAATGGATTGAAGTCATAAATGACTCTTATCAGAACCGCAGGTTCCTGAAGCCAGGAGAAAAACCCGAGGCGGAATTCTATGTTCCTATGCAGAGCGGACTTAAGGTGAGGACTTACTGTAACAAGCATGGACTCTGGAAAGCTTAAGAAAGGGACTTTTATCATGTTGAAAAAAAGACTGGAGAAAGCGATAAACGATCAGGTGAATTTTGAAATTTATTCATCGTACCTTTACCTTTCGATGTCGTCATGGTTCACGTCGAAGAACCTTGTCGGTTTTGCCACATGGATGAGGGTACAGGCTCAGGAGGAGCTCATACACGCGATGAAATTTTTCAATTACGTGAATGAGCGTGGCGGACGGGCGATACTAACGCAAATCAAGGGGCCGGATACAGAATGGAAGTCGCCGCTTGAAGCATTTGAAGATGCGTATAAGCACGAGCTGGTGGTCTCTTCAAAGATATGTAACATAGCCGATATCGCACTTGAAGAAAAAGAACACATGACACATAATATGATTCAGTGGTTTATCAACGAACAAGTAGAGGAAGAAGCCAGCGCCAAAGGTGTTGTCGATAAGCTCAAGCTGATAAAAGACAATCCCGGCGGGCTTTTCATGCTGGATACTGAACTCGGACAGCGTGTTTTCAACTCAGCGCTTTTGGCAGTAGCCGGTCTCGGCGGCCCAGGTGCGGGCGGCGCGCCCTAAGACAGCAAAGACAAGGAGCCGAAATGGGTTTGATTTTCAACGCAAGGGAAGTTTTCGAGATAGCCGAGCAAATTGAGCGCAACGGCGGTAAATTTTATCGTCATGCAGCTCAGACGGTAAAAGATGAAAAGGCAAAAAAATTTCTTCTCAAACTTGCCGAAATGGAAGATGTCCATGAGAGCTTTTTTTCCTTATTGAAGGAAAAGTTTTCTCCTACTGAAGAAGTTGCGGGACTTCCTGATAGTGAAAATCAGGCCCTGGCCTATCTCCAGGCGATGGCAGAGGGAAAGGTTTTCGGCAATGTCGAAGATATTACCTCCAAAATAGCTCCCGGCAGCAGTTTCGTCGATATAATAAATACGGCAATAGGGTTTGAGAAAGATACGATAGTATTTTTCGCGGCAATAAAAGACCTTGTTCCGCAGGACCTGGGCAAGAATAACATAGATTCGCTGATTCGGGAAGAAGTCTCGCACATCGCGATACTTCTTGGCGAAAAGGCGAAGATTTGATGGTAAAGGAAGTCTCCGAAATGGAAAGTTTTCTACAAGCTGTCAAAGTTACGGAAAAAGTTTACTGGGTTGGCGCAATAGACTGGGCCATCAAGGACTTCCATGGTTATTCCACCGAGAGGGGTACCACATACAACGCATTCCTCATACTCAGCGACAAAATAACGCTTGTTGATACAGTCAAGGCCCCGTTTATAGATGAAATGTTTGCCCGGATAAGTTCCATCATTGATCCGTCAAAAATCGATTATATAATTTCAAACCATTCCGAGCCGGACCATTCCGGAGCACTTCCTGAAACAATCAGAAGAGTTAAGCCGCAAAAGATTTTCGCCTCGCTGATGGGCGAAAAAAACCTGAAAGCGCACTATTCTATCGATCAGGAAATAACGCCGGTCAAAACGGGCGACAGTGTGAGCCTCGGAAATATGACGGTTGACTTTATTGAGACGCGCATGCTTCACTGGCCCGACAGCATGTTTTCATATCTCAGGGAAGAAAAAGTCCTTTTTTCACAAGACGCGTTCGGGATGCACCTCGCGTCAGACCGGCTTTTTGCCGACGAGATCGAACATGAGGTCCTGTATTGGGAGGCAGAAAAATATTTTGCCAATATCCTGATGCCCTATTCGCAGCAAGTGCAGAAGCTCGCCGCCGATCTTCCCGGTTTCAACCTTGACATCAAGACCCTCGCTCCGGACCATGGACCGTTGTGGCGGAAAAACATTTCTGAAATCATCGGATGGTATGTGGACTGGTCCGCACAAAAACCGGAGAATTTTGCAATCGTAGTATATGACACCATGTGGCAGTCGACCGCGTTGATGGCGCGTTCGATAGCCGACGGAATAAAGAATTCCGGCTCAAGGGTAGAGCTGATTCCGCTCTCCGCCAAGGACCGCAGTTATGTTGCTACAAAACTGCTGAGGGCCGGCGCTCTCGTGGTCGGGAGCCCTACCCTTAATAATAATATTTTCCCCACACTCTCCGATGTCCTGACCTATGTGAAGGGGCTGAGACCTAAGAATAAAATTGGTGTTGCGTTTGGTTCTTATGGATGGGGCGGAGAGGCGGCGAAACAAGTCGACGATATCCTCAAGTCGATGGATGTCGAGATCGTTTCAGAACCATTAAGAATGAAGTATGTTCCCAAAGAAAACGATTTGAAAAAATGTTTTGAGCTAGGAGCTGCGATAAGCGCGACACTTCGAGAGAAAACTAAATAGAAAAGGCCCATTTCATCATGGACAACATCTTCAATCGTAAAAAGAAAGACGAGCTCAACCCGTATAAGACACAGGTAATACCGAAGGGCTCGATAACAAAAAAGTCCGTTCCAAAGGTTTGCCTCAACTGCAACTCGATCTATGAAATAAGCCCTTGGGAAATAGAGGATGGAAAGCCGACTGGGATATCCCACGGACTTTGCAAGGCTTGCTATAAAAAATTGAGGGAAAAGATAGAAAAAGACGTTGAGGAAGAAAAGAAAAGTCAAAAAAAGGGGGAATGAGAAATGGACAAGTATGTGTGTGACGTCTGCGGTTATGTTTATGATTCGGAAAAGGGCGACCCGGATAACGGAGTAAAGCCGGGGACGGCCTTCGAAGATGTTCCTGACACATGGAGCTGCCCGGAATGCGGGGCAGGCAAGGATGATTTCTCAAAACAATAATTCAATTTTCAGGGCTGAGAGGCCGTTTTTCGAGAAAATATACCATCAGCTTAACAAGCGGGAACTGGTACACCCCGACCCGCTTGAATTTCTTTACCGCTATCAAAATAAGGAAGACCGCGAAATTGCAGGTCTTATAGCTTCATCGCTCGCTTACGGAAGAGTAACCCAGATACTTAAAAGCGTTGAGAGTGTTCTTGGAAAATTGTCACTTTCTCCGTCCATCTTCATTTCAGAAACAGACCCGCGCGAATTCAGGAGGATGTTTGGCGGCTTTAAGCATAGATTTACGGACGGGCACGAAATTGCCTCTCTGTTGACTGCAATCAAGGAAGTCAAGAGCGAATACGGATTGCTTGAAGTGTGCTTTAAGGAAGGACTCAGGAGAAATAACTCTCAGGAAAACTGTCTCGGAGCACTCTCGTTTTTTGTTAAAGAGATAACGCGTTATTTTGAGGGCGGAGAGACTTACCTTGTTCCGCATCCGGAAAAGGGAAGCGCGTGCAAGAGGCTTAATCTTTTCCTGCGCTGGATGGTAAGAAAGGATGATGTTGACAGTGGCGACTGGGAAGGGATTGAAAGAAAGCTTCTGCTGGTTCCGCTGGATACACACATGAACAATATCTGCAAGATACTCGGGTTTACCGCACGGAAAAGTGCCGATATGAAAACAGTGCTTGAAATAAGCAGGGCATTCGCTAAAATTAACCCTGACGATCCGGTGAAATATGATTTTGCCTTAACAAGGCTCGGAATACACCCGGATATGAAAATTTCCGACCTTAAAAACTATATATAGGAATAGGACATGGCCCTCGAAATAGAACGGAAATTCTTGGTTAAAAATGACTCGTGGAAAAAAAATGCTGACCGCGGCAAAAGAATAGTCCAAGGCTACGTAGCATCGGAAAAAGGAACCGTGCGCGTAAGAATTGTCGGGGACATGGCCTTTCTTACAATCAAGGGGCACAGCGGCCCGAATGGTCTTTCGAGGCAGGAATTCGAGTACCAGATTCCGGTCGATGATGCTGAAAAAATACTTGAAGAGCTTTGTAATAAGCCATTTATAGAAAAAACCAGATATCGTGTTGCCGCGGAGGATTCGCACGAGTGGGAGGTTGATGTATTTGCCGGCGCAAACAACGGCCTTGTAATGGCGGAAATAGAACTTGGAAGTGAAGACGAAGTTTTCATTCTTCCCGACTGGGCTGGCGAGGAACTAAGTTCACGCCCCGAATACCGTAACTCAAGCCTCTTCAGATATCCCTATTCCTTGTGGGTAAAGAATAACTGAGATTTTGTCAACTTTATTCGTAGCCAATGAAATTTTTATCAATCACTTTAAGAGGTATTTTTTCTGATGGGCACTCTGATTAAAAATGCGGAGGTTTTTGACGGGTCGGGGGCGGAATCTTTTGAATCCGATATTCTTATAGAAAACGATACCATTGCGGAGGTCGGTAAAATCAGGTACTGCGCCGCCCATGAGGTGATTGACGCCTCGGGACTTGCGGTCGCACCTGGCTTCATAGATTGTCATAGTCACTCGGATATATCAATTCTTGCCGCTCCGGAAGCATTCGGAAAGATATCGCAGGGCGTCACCACGGAAATAACGGGAAACTGCGGGCTTTCGGTATTCCCCGTAACAGAACTCAACAGAGAGCATCTGGATGAGCTTTACAAAAATTACAATGAAAAAATATTATGGGAGTCGATGGATGGCTATGCCGCAAAGTTGATGAGAAGGCGGCCAGCGGTCAATATCGCGGCGCTCTGCGGGCACAACACACTACGTGCGGCGGTCTGTGGTTATGAACGTAAAAATATTAATGGACATGAAATAAGCGAGATGCGCCGTTTACTCCGTGAATCATTGGCAAAAGGTGCATTCGGATTTTCAACCGGGCTACTTTATTCGCCGGGAAAGTTCTCGGGGGAGAAAGAACTTCTCGCAATGCTTTCTGAAACGGCGTCTTCTGGAAAGATTTACGCGACGCACTTGAGGAGTGAGGGAAAGGCGCTTTTTGAGGCCGTCTCCGAAGCCGTGTCGCTCTGTCTTGAGACGGGAGTCTGGAAGTTGCACCTCAGCCACCTGAAAACGGCTGGCAAAGATAACTGGAATAAGCTGGACGAGGTACTTGAGTTAATCAAATCAAGCCAGTCGCACAAGCTTGGAGTAAGCGCTGACCGCTACCCGTACATCGAGTCGATGACCCAACTCTGCGTCATTCTTCCGCCGCCTTTCGATGCGATGGACAGCGTGGCGCTCCAAAAAGAACTTGCGGATAAGGCGGTTTTTAAAAATATGCTAACACTTATCGATAAAACTGTTACAGATGAACAGTGGGAAAATGTGATCCTTGTTGACTGTGCGCCGACGCGTTTTAAAAAATATTCAGGCAAGACTCTCCGGGAAATTGCCGATAATGAATTTCTTAAGCCGTCCCAGGTATGTTCGGAGATTTTGCGTGAAGATGCTCCCGGCGCGCTGGCGGCCTTCAGAGGAATGTCGCCCCAAAATATGAAAAAGATCATAGCATTGCCCTTTGTCTGTTGCGCGAGTGATGAAAATTCGAGGCCGCGGGATTTTTCGATAGGAAGAAGTCATCCGCGTGCGTTCGGGTCATTCCCGAAATTTTTTAAAATTCTTGATCGTGAAGGTATTTCACATGGAGAAATTATAAGAAAAATGACATCTCTTCCAGCTTCAATATTCGGGATTGGAGACAGGGGAATGATAAAAAAAGGCTGCAAAGCGGATCTCGTACTCCTCGACCTTGCAAAATATAAAGACTCCGCGTCCTTCAGTTTCCCTCATAGCCCTGCGGAGGGCGTAAGGAGCGTTTTTGTGAACGGAATTCTTTCTTTTCACGAAAACTGTGTATGTTCCCGAGCCGGACAGATGCTGAAGGTTTAGAAAGCCATATATTTCTGATAATTCCTATCATAAAAGTCATTTACACGGTCTTTCTGACGAAAAAATCAATAAATAACAGTTGTTGATGTTGAAAATTTGTTAATATTTAATATACTGAGGGGATTGTCATCTTTTAATTGTACCGTTTAATTTTTCCCCCGGACATAGATGTGATCAACAAATTTAAGAAGAAAATAAGGAACTTTTTTGCCCATATAGGCGGAGCCAAGAGGACGACGGCGTCACTTTTAGACGTTCCATCCTCGCCTGCCCAGGGAAAGTTGCCTCCGCCTGAAAGTGCACAAATTCACCAGAGAAAAGGGCCGGTTCAGAATCGGAAAACCAGAAGGAACATCCACTACACTTCTCCGGAAAATTCAAGAGGCCCCAAAGCACCAAGAGTACCTAAGTCGCTGCCCCTCCCTCCTCATGAGCACGTTCCCGAGATGGAAGGCAAAAAACGCTTTATAGATTTTCAGCTTCCCGATCAGATACTCCGCGCGGTCCAGGACCTCAAGTTCAACTATTGTACACCAGTACAAGAAAAGACCCTTCCGTTTTCAATCGCAGGAAGGGATATAGTAGGTAAGGCCCAGACGGGAACAGGTAAGACTGCAGCTTTCCTGATAACAATATTTGCCCGACTTCTCGCAAAAGGCCCCGTACCGGAAAAAAGCGGTTCATGCAGAGCACTCGTGATAGCCCCGACAAGAGAACTGGCAATCCAGATTTCCAAAGACTGCGAACTTATAGGGAAATACTGTGGATTCAAAAACGCCGTCGTATTCGGAGGAATGGACCGAAGAGAACAGCGCGCGACCCTCAATGGCAATATAGACATACTTGTCGGGACGCCTGGGCGTATAATCGACTTTTGCAGAAGCGCAAGTTTAGATTTCTCACATGCCGAGATACTCGTAATAGATGAGGCCGACAGGATGCTGGACATGGGCTTTATCCCCGATGTCAAAAGAATTGTCTCCTGGCTGCCCAAGCCGCCCGAAAGGCAAACCATGTTTTTCAGCGCAACGTTGCCCGAAGACGTAATCAGGCTCTCCCGTACATGGCTGTCAGATCCCGAAACTATAGAGTCCGAGCCCGACAAACCCGTCACCGACTTGATAAAACAGAATTTCTACACGGTATCTGAAGGCGAAAAGTTCGATGCCCTGTTGCACTTCATCAAAAATCTTAAATATGAAAGACTTCTTATATTCAGCAATCGCAAGGACAAGATATTCAGGCTCACTCGTAATCTCCAACGGGCCGGGGTCAACTGTGAAATGCTTTCAGGCGACATAGACCAGAAAAAAAGACTTAAGGTGATAGAGCAGTTCAGAGCAGCCAAAATAAAGATAGTCATTGCCACTGACGTTGCGTCGCGCGGCATCCATATTGACGGCGTTTCCTATGTTATAAACTATGATCTCCCCGACCGACCTGAAGACTATATTCACCGCATTGGCAGAACCGGCCGTGCCGGAGCGAAGGGTGCCTCCATAAGTTTTGTATGCGAATATGGGGCTTATATTCTTCGCGAACTGGAAGTCCTTCTCGGGCAGAAAATAACTTGCTCATTTCCCGAGGAACATGATTTCAGCGACAATTCTTCGTGCGGAAATAAATAATTCAGCCTGAGATTTCGCTTATCTTTTCTATTGCCGCAATCACTTCGTTCCTCGTAAAAGGCTTTTCAAGAACAAATTGACAGCCGAGGGTTTCGGCGAGTTTAAGGCAGTCGCGGTGTCCGCCTGCCCTGCTGATGGAATCGCCTGATATGGCGATGGTCTTTATGGAGGGAAAGCTTTTTTTGACTTCCATTATGAGCTCAAGTCCGCTCTTTTCAGGCATAAAAATATCGGTTATGAGTATATCCGGGGATTTTTCGTTCGTGATTTCCAGCGCCTCGTCGGCAGAACCTGTCACAAATACCTCATGCCCGGCTTTCTTCAAAATTTCCTGAAGCAAAGCCCTGATGATTTTTTCGTCATCGACAACAACTATTTTAAGCATAAAGCATCCTGCCTTTTCAGATTGCGTTTCTAACTATACAATCCTGTCATGGGAATGCAAAAAAGATTCTGATATCTTCTTAATCCGTTATCCAACCCGAGTCAGGAAAAGAGGGTCGTGGAAAGGTACCGCTCGCCGGTATCGCATATTATAACGACGAAAATCTTTCCTTTATTTTCAGCTCTTTCGGCGAGTTTGATCGCGGCGGCGACGTTTGCGCCGGAGCTTATGCCACAGAGAATACCTTCGGACGAGGCAAGTATTCTTGCCGTGTTAATGGCATCTTCATCGCTTATTGTGATTATTTCATCAACAAGTGAACGGTCGAATATCTTTGGTACGAAGCCGGCTCCTATTCCCTGAATGCCGTGTTTTCCGGGGGTGCCTCCGGACAGGACGGGCGATAATTCCGGCTCCACAGCGATAATCTTGACTTCGGGGTTTTTCTCTTTCAGGAATGAAGCGACTCCGCCTATTGTGCCGCCTGTGCCTACTCCGGCAACAAAAAAATCAACACTTCCGTCAGTATCATTCCATATTTCGACAGCGGTTGTTTTTCTGTGGATGGCCGGGTTTGATTCGTTTTCGAACTGCTGCGGCATAAAAGCGCCGGGGGTTTCGGCCAATATCTTTTCAGCTTCTTTTACGGCGCCGCTCATCCCCTCGCAACCGGGAGTGAGTATTATCTCCGCCCCAAAATGTTCAATGATGAGCCGCCTTTCCAAGGACATGGTATCTGGCATAGTTATGATGAGTTTATATCTCCTCGCAGCGGCGACCATCGCGAGGCCAAGCCCTGTATTACCGCTTGTCGGCTCTATTATTGTTCCGCCTTCTTTTATGAGTCCTTTTTCCTCGGCAACATCAATCATGCTCACGGCAATTCGGTCCTTTACGCTCGACGTAGGGTTGAAGAATTCGAGTTTGCAGAGGATTTCCGCATTCTGGCTGCCTTTAATTTTTTTGATTCTGACGAGCGGAGTATTTCCTGTTGTCTGAGTTATGTTTTCATATATCTTCATATTACGTAGTCCATTTTGTTGATTTTTTTCTCTTTTTCGACGAGTTCAGAAAGTTTTATAAGAGAGGCTTCTTTTCTGATTACTTCCGAAAGATGCCACCAGACCGTTGACGCCGTACAAGCCTCTGATCTTTTACACTCATTTTTCTTTCCCACGCATCTTACCAGTTGTACTTTCCCCTCAAATATCTCGATAATTTCGAGTAAATTTATATCTTCCGTTTTTTTATTCAATACATATCCTCCGTTGCAGCCGCGCACGGTCCCGACCATTCCGGAATTCTTCAATGGTATCATGATCTGCTCCAGATATGCTTCCGAAATATTCTGCTGCTGGGCAACAACTTTTCCCTTTACGGCAGGCATGATTTCCGAATCGACAGCAATTTGGATAAGTATTCTCAATCCATATCGTGATTTAGTTGAAAGTTTCATAGAGGAGCCCCCTGATTTACCCTATTCCTTACTTTGTCTATAAACAAGTTGATGAATACTATAACATTTTCCGTATAAAATTCAAGGTGAAGACGGGAAATGCTCCGTCGTTTATCCGTCACTTATTCGACGTTTGTTTCCTTTGTTGTCAACGCTTGAAAAAGATAGGAGCGGGCGTATCTTCTGAGAGTGAAGGACGTAAAAATTAAGGAAGGAATCTGGAATGGATCAAAGCAACATAAAAAAGATCATAGCCGAACAACTTACAAAAGGGGTTTCTCTCTCTGATATACATAAGCTCCTTTACGATGAGCATAAAATAAGAATGACTTTTATGGACTTGCGGCTGATGGCCTCCGAAATCGAAAATATAGACTGGTCGAAGTCCGATACTAAAGCTACCGCCGTTTCTTCTGCCGTTGACGCGGAAGAATCCATTGCTGAAGACGAAACATCGCTGGAAGATGATGAAATCACAGAGGACGACGGCGGAGACGCTCTTCCCGGTACTGACAGCGGAGCTGAAGGTCCGCGCGGAGTCACAAGCGTTGAAGTTAATAAGATTGCCCGCCCCGGGGCGGTGCTGAGCGGAAGCGTCAATTTCGGTTCAGGCGCAAGCGCCGAGTGGGTGCTTGACCAAATGGGTAGGATTGCGTTGACAAAAGCGGTCGGGAAACCCGACGAGCAGGATGTCAAGGAATTCCAGGTGGAACTCCAGAAAGCCGTGAGCCACGGGTACTGAAATATTGACGAAGGGAATCGGCAGGGGTAGTCCTGCGTGACCCTGATGATGCTTTTGAGATATTATATATATCCTTATGCCTTGCCCTGCACCCGATCTGTATTTGTTTTATTTTTAAGCCTCTCACCGCATAATCAAACCGCAATAAAGCTTTGGAGATTTGATATTTCCGCAGTATGGTGTATGTTGTACAGCTTCAAGTTATAGAGTACCGTGCCGTCATTGGATGTAGCGAAAGCGATGCAACCATGTCCAGCCGGCAGGCTGGGAGGATATTGAAAATGCTTCAGAAACTTTTACTTATTTCAGCGGCAGGCGCGCTTGGAACACTTGCAAGATACGGACTCGCTGGACTCGTTCAGCGGAATTCCGGGACGTTTTTTCCGTGTGGAACTCTAGCGGTCAACGCGGTCGGCTGTCTTATCGCCGGGCTTCTGTGGACGCTTTGTGAATACCGTCTTCAGATAAGTGGAAGTACTAGAGCAATTTTCTTCGTCGGATTTCTTGGAGCATTTACGACTTTTTCAACTTTTATTCTCGAGACAGGCGGAATGATAAATGATTCAGAATATATGAGGGCGGGGCTTAACATTCTGCTCCAGAATACATTGGGGATAATTGCATTTTTCGCGGGGGTTTTCGCGGGTCGCATATTTTAAAAAATGGAGGGGAAGATGAAACTGCCTGAAGAATCGGAACTTTTGAGGATTTTTATCAGCGAGAGAGATAAGGAGGGGCATCGACCGTTGTATGAGGGGATCGTTGAAGAAGCCCGCCGACATGGAATGGCGGGAGCAACTGTGCTCAAGGGCTGTCTTGGCTTTGGCTCCGGAAGCAGAATGCATTCCTCAAAGATTCTCATGATTTCAGAAGACCTTCCGCTTGTTGTTGAAATTGTTGACAGTCCCGAACGGATTAGTTCTTTTCTTCCCATTCTTGGTGAAATGGTTAAATGCGGTTGCCTTGTCACTCTTGAAAAGGTGCGCGTGCTGGACTTGGACAGTATCTAGTGAAAATTAAATTGAGAAGAAAGATAAGATGAATGTAAAAGTTTTTGAGTCGGCATCGGCACGCGTCATAAGGACTTATGCAGATTTTTTGAATTCCATGGGCTCAATACGGGGTATGACGGGTTGAATATCAATTTTTAAATCAGAAAGGGAAATAAAATGTTTAAACCGGAGCTTGGAGTAAGTCTCCATACGTTGAGTACATCCATAGACGGCAAACTTATAGAAGCCGTGAAAGCATCAAAAATCAAAACTCTGGAGCTGTTTCAGAGGATATTCCTGAAAAATCCTGAAGAGGCAAAATCTCTTATCAGGAAGCTTTCCGCTTCCGGAATTAAAATAACTTCAATCCATGCCGATTTCTGGGGCGGAGTCGATATATCCTCTTCAGATGCGGGAATAAGGAAAAAATCGGTAAATAGTGCTTTCTGTGCAATCGAACTGGCCGAAGAATTCGGAGCCGATATAGTTGTCCTGCACTCGAGTATTGAACCTATCGCGCCGGAAGAAAGAGATATTCTGAAGGAAAACGCGAAAGATTCCATAAACAAAATAGCGGAAAAGTGTGCAGAAAAAGGGAAACGCCTCGCAATCGAATTACTGCCAAGGACTTGTCTGGGAAATAATACTGAGGAACTTATCGAACTTGCCAACGGCTTGCCTGAAGCAACAGTCGGTTTCTGTCTTGATACAAATCATCTTATGGATAAGCCTTTTACCTTGGCAGATACCGTAAAAATATTTGGGAAAAGGCTATTCTCCACGCATCTGTCCGACTACGATGGAGTTGATGAAAGACATCAGCTGCCGGGTACGGGGGTGCTGGATTGGAACGCATTCATGAAGGCATTGAATCAGATTAAGTATGCCGGGCCCTTCAATTTTGAGTGTGCTTTCCATAATAATGAGACTCCCGCGGAATGCGTCGCCATGCTAGAAGAGTCTTATGACAAGCTTCTACGCGATTTCAAGCATGCGCGCGGTTGAGTTATATACGAATGAGGAACCTGAAATAAGTGCTTTGATTTATTGCGAGAAGATGTAGATTCGATAACAAGCTGAAAGTTCACGTACTATGAAGGACAAGATACTGGCCCAAATACTTGGAGACGTGCGAAGCGGGAAATTAGATATTGTTTCCGCACTCGCAGAATTAAGTTCCGAGAAAACAGTCGAGGATATCGGAATCGCCAAAATCGACCACGGTCGGGCATCAAGGTGCGGGTTCCCCGAGTTTATATACGGCGAAGGAAAAAACGCAGTGCAAATCCTTGAGATAATGAAAAAACTCAAAAAAACGGGGAAAAGCGTACTCGCAACTAGGGTCTCTCCTGGAAAGGCCGATTATGTATTGAAAAAAATTAAGGGTTCGGAATATGACGAAGCCGCACACTGTCTTTTTATAAAGGACACCAGAAAAAGCCCTGTCAAAAAAGGAAATATTCTGATACTTACGGCAGGAACCTCTGATATTCCCGTCGCGCTCGAAGCCAAATATACCGTCGAACTTTCAGGGTTTAGGGCGGAAACGGCCTTTGACGCGGGGGTTGCCGGGATACACCGGCTCTTTTCCATTAGCTCAAAACTTAAAAATGCCGACGTTATAGTCGCGGTTGCGGGAATGGAAGGTGCGCTTCCGAGTGTTGTCGGAGGTTTGGTGTCATGCCCTGTCATTGCGGTACCTACAAGCATCGGCTACGGAGCCTCCCTCGGCGGCTTTACGGCGCTTCTTGCGATGCTGAACAGTTGCGCCTGCGGAATCAGCGTGGTCAATATAGATAACGGCTTCGGTGCCGCCTGCGCCGCCATACGGATAATGAACTCACGGGCATGATAAGATAGGCTTTTTCACGTGATTTTTTGAAAAACATTGTTATATTCAGAGAGGGCGGATCGTTAAAAAATAGAAAAGAGGGGGGATGAAGAATGACTAAAAAAATCATTTTGGCGGCCGTAACTGCGGCATTTGCCTTTATGGCAGGGTGTAAAACTACGCAGACTAAACACATTGCGAAAGACGAAATGGAACTGTTGCGCTCACCGAAGGAAGTCATTATTAGTGGTGCGACAGGTGAAATAGTCGGTACGGAGGCCCACAAAAAGCCCAATACCGTTTCTTGTCCCGACTGCGGTTTCCCTGCAGGTTCGCTCAGAGAGAGACTTATAATTTCAGAAGAAGTTACCTTCGATGATGAGACTATGAGGCGCTTGAAAGAGAAGAAGGATGTCGTTATAAGCGGACGGACGGGTGAGGTCGAAGGATCATTTCAGGACAAGCATCCGAATAATGTAAAATGTCCCGACTGCGGTTTCCCTGCAGGCTCACTCAGGCAAAGAGTCATTATTATGGAAGAACTTTAAATTAAGACAGGGAGTTATTCAGGAAGATGAAGAAATTACTCTTGACCGCCGCATTCGCTTTTGTCGCCGTTTTCAGTAATGGCTGTTTCCTGACAGGGCAGGCCCCAGTAGAAGCGCCGAAAGGCCTTTTTTTCGCTAACTACAGAGCGCCACTGAGCATTCAGGCTGGCAAAACTGATTTCGGGACAAAAATTGGAAGATCAAAGGTGAAAAGTTATTGCTGGTTCGTTACGATTGGTGATATGAGCATAAAAATGGCAGCTAAAAACGGAAGCATAACTGTTATAAAGCATGTTGACTATGAATATACCAACATCGCGCTCTTTCTCTATCAGGAAACCACTACAATCGTTTATGGCGACTGAGGCCGAACCTGCTTCCTGCACCAAGATTTTCTTTTTTTAACTGGCGGTTGCAGGGTCGGAAATGTCCAAGCCGGCTTCCGCTGCGTATTTCTTGAGTTTTTTGATATGGTCGGAAGTGTCCTTGTTGAGGCGCTGAAAGAGCTTGTCCTCGCGTGTTTCGGGGATTTTCTCCATAATTTCCTGGAAAATCTTTTCAACATCGGAATCTTCGATTTTAATGGCCGCCGCGAGTGCCTGTTCTCTTGTCAATGCAAGAGGATTTTTCTCTAATGTTTCGAGAAGCGCTTTCTTTTCATCTATACATTTGCGGAGGTTGTCCACGGATTCAGAAAGGAGCGTCTTCGGGTAAAGTTTCATCGGGGCGAAGATTTCCTGAATCGACTTTCCTATTGAGGCATGAGCTTTTTCCTCCATTGCGAGCCGCCACCAGAAGTCGCGGTCTTCCGGGAAAATTTCAGAAAATTTCATGTAGACCTCCGACACAATCTGTTCCTCCTCGGTAATCTGGCGGAAAAGAATAATTTCATTCTCTGTCATTCTTCCATCCCCCATTTAATCGTTATTACAGGTCTCTACTTAATTTCATTGAACAGAACTCAGGTCCGCACATGGTGCAGTAATTGCTTTCTTTTCCATGACTCTCGGCATGACCGGTCTCGAAAAGGGCCTGACTGCGGAAATCTCTGGCTCTGTCTGGATCAAGCGCGAGCTCGAACTGTTTTTCCCAGTCGAAGGCAGCGCGTGCCTTGCTGATGGCGTCGTCGCGGTCGCGTGCGTGCGGTTTTTTGAGCGCTATATCGGCGGCGTGCGCAGCTATTTTATAAGCTATTACGCCATTTCTGACGTCTTCTCCGTTGGGCAGTCCCAAGTGTTCTTTAGGTGTTACGTAGCAAAGCATGGCGGCACCGTGAAAAGCGCCCATTGTTGCGCCGATGGCGCTGGTGATGTGGTCATAACCGGGGGCACAGTCGGTAACAACGGGGCCGAGTATATAAAAGGGCGCGCCTTCGCAAAGTTCTTCTTCTCTTTTCATATTCATTTCTATTTCGTCGAACGGGATATGCCCGGGCCCCTCGACCATTGCCTGAACTCCCGCGGCACGGCAGCGTTTAACAAGTTCTCCGAGTGCGGCAAGCTCCGCGAACTGCGCGTCGTCGCTTGCGTCCGCGAGACAGCCGGGGCGCATGCCGTCGCCGAGCGATAATGTTACATCGTATTTGGCGCATATCTTGAGGATTGCGTCGAAGTTTTCGTAAAAGGGATTTTCCTTATTATTCTTTTTCATCCAGACAGCGATAAGCGAGCCGCCGCGGCTGACTATTCTCAGCAGCCTCTTTGTGGCCATCGGAAGCTGTTCCCGGAGCAGCCCTGCGTGAATAGTCATGTAATCGACCCCTTGTTCGGCCTGTTCCTGGATTACTTCGAGGATAAGCGAATCTGAAAGCTTCATGACATCCTTTGTTCTGCTTATCATTTCGTATATGGGCACCGTTCCTATCGGGGCCGGGCTTGCCTCGATAATCGCTTTTCTTATCTGCGGGATATTCTCACCGGTACTGAGGTCCATTACTGTATCGGAGCCATATTTGAGAGCCGTGGCGAGCTTTCCAAGTTCCTGGTTTACGCAGCTTGAGAGTGCGGAGTTGCCGATATTTGCGTTGATCTTAGTATAGAGGCTTTTGCCTATTCCTATCGGGTCGAGGTTCTTGTGGTTGATGTTGGCGGGAATTACTATTCTGCCTTCGGCAACCTCTTTCATTATTGATTCGGGTGTCCTGAATTCTTTTTCAGCGACTCTTTTTATCTGAGATGTTATTTCGCCTTTTGCCGCCCGTGCGGGCTGAGTTACCGATTCCACAATATGTCCTCCAGAAGTTTAATGGTTTTTCCCGTGGCGCCCGTATGTACGGAGACTGCTTCGCGGGCGCGGTTCCCGAGTTCTTCGCGGAAACTGACATCGTCAATGAGTCTTCTCAAAGCTGTTTCAAGATCAAGATCGGAATCGACCGTGATGACCGCATCCTTTTCTTTTAATACGTTAAGGGCAAATCTGAAGTTTTTCAATACCGAACCTGTTACCACTGGTTTCGCGAGCAGTGCCGGCTCTATGAGGTTGTGCCCTTCATCGTTACCCGCCAGGCTTTTGCCCATAATCACAACATCGGCAACCTTCATAAATGAAAGCATTTCGCCGGTCGTATCGGCAAGCAGACATTCGACGGGAGACGAGGGTTTTTCACCGCTTGTTTTTCTTGCAAAGGAAAGCCTCAACGCCTTCAGGTCGGATGCTATTTCCCCTCCACGTTCGGCATGGCGCGGCATTATGACGAGCCTCAGGGATGCAAAGTCTTTTTTCAAGCGGATAAAGGTTTCGGCAATAAGCTTTTCTTCCCCGGGGTGTGTGCTCGCCGCGAGGATGACTGTTTTTTCGCCCGTCCCGAAATACTCATTGAGGTCTGGCCCCTTGAGATTTTCAGGGATATCCTGATCGAATTTCATGTTGCCGCAGGTTCTCACATCCGCACCGGGCGCGACTGATGAAAAACGGTTTTTATCATTTTCCGACTGCACGCAGATAATCTTAAATTTCTCAAGGAGAGGGCGGATGAAAAAAGCGATTTTTGAATAACCGTGCGCTGATTTATCGGACATCCGAGCGTTTACGAGCGCAAGCTTTCCGCACTCTTTCACTGCCTGGTCTATCATATTCGGCCATATTTCCGTCTCAAATATCACAAGCATCGAGGGTTTAACTATCCTGAACGTGCGCTTCACGAAAAGCGAGAAGTCAATCGGACAGAAAATAACATTTACCCCGGAAGGCACCTTGCTTCTCGCAAGTTCCTGTCCCGTGGTCGTTGTGGTAGAAAGTACGAACTTCCGTGAGGAATCTTCAGCCTGCCACTTTTTTATGAGGGAAAGCGCAATCATCGTCTCGCCGACGCTTACCGAGTGTATCCATACCGCGCCTTCGGTTTCCTTTAACTTCCTGCGTGCTTCCGGAGAAAAAATCGAGAAGCGTTCGCCGAACGTCTTTTTCCAGCCGGGCCTCATTATAAGTTTATAAAGAAGCCCCGGAAGGAAAAGGATAAAGCCGATTGGGAAAAAAATATTATAAAAGAAGAGCATCATTTTCGAGAAAGTTTTCCTTATTCGACGGTTACGCTTTTTGCCAGGTTCCTGGGCTGATCTATTGAGCATCCACGCTTCTTCGCCACATAGTAAGAGAAAAGCTGAAGCGCTGTAACGGTCGGTATGCAGGCCGTATAATGCGGAGACCTGGGAATATATATAACGTCATTGACGATATTTTTTATTTCAGTGTCGCCTTCGGTCGCAGTAGCGATGACTGGCGACTTCCTCGCTCGGCATTCCTGAATATTCCCTAGCATCTTGTCTCTTCCCGGAATATCGTTTGCGAGTGCCATTACCGGCACGTTTTCTTCGAGAAGCGCGATTGGTCCATGTTTTAGTTCGGCGGCATGATAGCCTTCCGCGTGTATGTAGCTTATTTCTTTGAGTTTAAGCGCGCCTTCGAGAGCCACTGGGTATAAATAGCCGCGTCCGATAAAGAAGAAGTTAGAGGCGTTGGCATATCTTTCAGCCACTTTTTCTATTTCGGGCGCAGTGTCGAGCACCTTCTTTACAAGTTCCGGCACTTTCCTTATTTCGTTCATTATCTCCAGCCCCTCCTGACGCGAGAGTCTGCGGTTTCTTCCGAACTTGAGCGCCATCATGAGCATTACCGCCACCTGGCACGTGAAGGCCTTTGTCGAGGCAACGCCTATTTCAGGTCCGGCGTGGAGGTAAATGCCTCTGGATGTTTCTCTTGTGATTGTGGAACCCACGACATTGCAAATGCTCGCTACAATTGCGCCTTTTTGTGTCGCCTCCCTTACCGCCGCGAGAGTGTCTGCCGTTTCGCCCGACTGGCTTATTGCGATGACCATTGAGTTTGGTTCAAGTATGGGATTTCTATAACGGAACTCGGCAGCCTGCTGTATTTCGGTGGGGAGGTCCGCAAAATCCTCGAAGAAATATTCGCCCATCATTCCGGCATGGAGACTTGTGCCGCAGGCAGCAATGACGATTCTATTTATCATTGACATCTCTCTCGGGCTCAGGTTGAGTCCGGAGAGTATGGATGTCGCGGAGCTGTCGTCCAGATGGCCTCGTATCGCGTTTGTTATAGCCTCGGGCTGCTCGAATATCTCCTTGAGCATGAAGTGATCGAATCCGCTTTTTTCGGCGGCTCCGGTATCCCAGTCGATATGTGCGGTTTCCCTTGAGACCGGCACATTTTCTATATTTCTGATATCGATATTGTCCGGGGTTATAAGTGCTATATCATCGTCATTGAGAAAGATGACGCGTCGGGTATATGAGACTATCGCCGCGAGATCGCTTGCAACTATCGTTTCGGAGTTGCCTATTCCTATTACGATGGGACTTCCCCGGCGCGCGGTAATGATGGTGTCTGGATGTTTTGTAGATATTACCGCGATCCCGAACGTTCCTTCGATTTTTTTTATTGCCGCCGCGACCGCCTGGAAAAGATCGCCCTCATAGCATTCGGAGATGAGGTGGACAATTGCCTCGCTGTCAGTTTCCGATCTGAATGTGTGGCCTTTTTTGATGAGATTTTCTTTCAGTGCCTGGTAATTTTCTATAATTCCATTGTGGACAAGCGCAAAATCCCCGTTATCGTCCATATGCGGGTGTGCGTTTTGTTCGGTGGGGGCGCCGTGTGTTGCCCAGCGCGTGTGTGCTATTCCGGTACTTGCGGTTTTTATAGAAGTTGTGCTGGCGGCGCTTTCATTTATTTTATCCTGAAGCTTCTTGACTTTGCCGACCGATTTGATTGATTCTATTTTCCCATTTGCAAGTACTGCGATTCCTGCGGAATCGTATCCGCGGTACTCAAGACGCCTGAGCCCGTCCAGCAGTATATTGACGCAATCGTGCTTCTTTCCGGTATAACCAACTATTCCACACATGATTAAAGTCTCCATATATAAGGAAAAAACTGAAAGAGCATAAACTAGCCCCAAAAACGTTAAATACCAGTAAACGCGCCAGTTTTCACTTGGATGCTGGGAGCACGACGCTATAGTATTATTTCCAATTCGGAGATCAATGATTATGAAAATTGCTGTAATAGGTTGCGGATCAAGCGGAAAAGCCGCCTCTGCCCTCGCTGATAAATATTTTTATACAAACAGGGTTTTTGATGACAAAGAACAGCCTGGCGCGACCTCCGATCCTGCGGAGCTTGCCGCGTTTTCTCCTGATACTGTTGTGCTCAGCCCAGGAATTCCGGAATCCTCCAAGCTTTTCATATCCGCGAAAAAACTCTCCGGCACGGAGATTATAAGTGAACTTGAGTTCGCGTTCCGCCACTGTGGGAAAACTCTCCTTGCCATAACCGGAACCAATGGAAAGACAACGACAACCGAACTTACGACGCATATTCTCCGCAAACTCGGGCATGACGCTCTTTCCTGCGGCAATATCGGAATTCCACTTTCGGAAGCTCTCGTTAAATACCCAGAAACGTCGATTTTTGTCGTGGAAGTAAGCTCTTTTCAGCTCGATGCCTGTGTGTCGTTTGCACCATCAGCCGCAGCATTACTAAATATAAGCTCAGACCACATCGATCGTTACGGCTCGCTGGAGAAATATTCCGAATCGAAATTCAGCATCTTTAGGAATATGAAACAAGACGCCGTCAAAATCCTGAATCACAATCTGCTTAGCACTTATCCTTTTGAGAATAGAAAAAAAATCCTGACCTTTTCCGTTTCGGAATCAAGTGCCGATTTCGCGATGCGCGGCAATTCGATTTTTTTCAGGAACGAGGAGATTGTCAATCTTGAGACCAGCTCGCTCCGAGGTCCGCACAACGCCGAAAATCTGATGGCATCCTGCGCTCTCGCCACCGCCATTTTGGGAACACGGACACTTTTTAGTCCGAAATTAGCGGACGCGATAGGGTCTTTCAATACCGGCGCGCATCGGCAGGAGATAATCGCTGAAAAAAACAATATAACGTATGTCAACGACTCCAAGGCAACCAATCCTCATGCGGTCATCGCCGCGATAGACCGTTTCGGGAAAGGCCGGAATATCTGCATTATCCTAGGCGGACTCGATAAAAATATGGACTTTTCGCTTCTCCTTGAAAAGAAGGACAATATCAAGTTCGCCACAGTTACGGGGCGTTGTTCCGACGAGATATTGAAAGCCCTTTCAGGAATCGTGGAAACGGAGCGCTTTGCGCTCTTCGAGGATGCCGTGAAAGCCGTATGCGCAAAGGCCGTTCCGGGCGATGTCGTGATGCTTTCCCCCGCCTGTGCCAGCATGGACATGTTTAAAAATTACGCCGAGCGCGGCGATGCATTCAGTAGAATCATCAAATCCATCATCTAAACGGGATCATTTTTTAGGTTTTGGGAGCGCGGGGCCTGCGGAGACGGTCGCAATCGAACTGGTATCAAGATATTTACGGATTACTTTATTGACGTCGGCAAGCCTAAGCGCGCCGTATATTTTCTTACGCTCCCAGGGTTCCATAAAGCCGCAGCCGTAAAATTCGGAAAGGGCACTGCTGAATATAAGCGAGTCAATTCTCTGAGTCTGTTCGGCGAGACTCTGCTTTATGCAGGCCATCGCGGAATCAAAATCTGCCTGAGAAATCCCTTTTTTGATAAGTTTTTTACGTTCTTTCTCCATCATGGCGACGACTTTTTCAACTGCGCCGGGATGTGTCCCCGCGTAGAGCGCAATATACCCTTCGTGAATTCCTTTTGACACGTAGGCTCCGGTATAGTATGCGAGGCCTTCCTCTTCCCTTATTGATTTGAAAAGCGGCGAGGTCTGTCCGTTGAGCACTACCGAAAGAAGGTCAAGACTGTAGGAATCATCGGATAGAAGGTCGCAGCCGGGCATTCCGCAAATGATAACAGTCTGTTCCCGCGGAAGTTCTATCGTATCTGAAGATGGTGATGACGGGAAGCGGGGGCGTTTGACATCATTTGGGCAGGAAGAGTTGTTCCACGGGATTCTTCCGGTGAGCGAACGCAATTTTTTGACAATACTTTTTTCATCGATATCGCCTGCGGCGGCGAATATGGCCTTATCGGAGTGGAGGCATTTCTCAAGATAGAATGCCTTAAGTTTTTCCGGCAGAAAACGGCGTACATTTTCGACATAACCGACGGAGGGATGCCCGTAGGGGTGTCCTCCGTAGAGCAGTGTGGAGACTCGGTCTTCCGCGACTGCCTGCGGGTTCATCATCCGTGAATTAAGCGACTCAAGCGTGTTGCTCTGTTCGCGTTTGAACTGCTTTTTCGGGAAGATAGGCTCCTTAAGCACCGTTTCGAGGGCTGTCAGGGCATAGTCGAGTACATTTTTATGGCAGTTTATACGGAACGTGAGAGTGTTGCTGCCGCTGTTAACGCTGAAGTCCAGCGCATTTGAATCTATGAGTTCCGCGAGTTCTTGCTCGGAGAAGCTTCCGGTGCCGGCTGTAAGCATGGCGGAAATCATTTTTGATATACCTGCCTCATTTTTCTTTTCGAGGAAAACTCCGCCCGGCAGGACAAGGCAGATATCGACGATGGGTAGTGAATCATCCCTGTAAGTCAGTATTCTAGTCTCGGAATGGCCTTTAAAGATTTTCGGCTCTTTTTTTATGGTCCTGCTTTTTGCGGTGGCAGGGGATGACGATGTCTCCGTTTCAGGAAGCAGTTCGACTGTAACCGACTTTTCATGGGCGAGATATTTTTTTGAGACCTCAAGGATATCTGATGTGGTTGTGCTTATGAGGCGTTCAAGATATTTTTCGGCGTAGACGGGGCTTCCATAGGCGATTACGGAGCTGCCGATTATTTTTGCGATTCCGCTGGTAAGCCTAAGATTTCTTATATATTCGGTAACCTGCTGATTGAGTTCCTTTTTGAGTTCAGACTCATCTATCTTTGAGGCTTTGATTTTATCGACTTCCTCAAGTATCGCCTCTTTGAGGCGTTCTGTTTTCCCGTTTTGACATGTGGCTGAGATGCCGAATATTCCACAGAAGTACGATGTATAACTTGAGGCTGATATTGAGATAGCCAGCTCCTTTTCGTCTTTGATATTGTGCACGAGTCTTGAGCTTCTGCTCATTCCGAGAACTGCTGAAAGAATATCGAGAGCCGGTATGTCAGCGTGTGTTGCCTCCGGGATTTTGTATCCTATGCACAGCCTGGCGAGGGGGTCTTTGAAGTGATATGTTGCCTCGCGGTGTCCCAGTTGTAGGGGCTCGTCGGGGATGAATGGTTCAGTTATATTGCCTATTTCCCACTGTCCGAGTCGTTTTTTTATCATGCTGAAGGCGGTCGAGGATTCGACATCACCACAGACGAGGAAGAATGTCCGTTGCGGAGAGTAGCGTTTTTTGTAATAGGACATCATAATGTCCCTGTTGACTTTTTCAATTTTTTCGCGGTAACCGATTATCGGGTGGCGGGCAGGGTGTAGGCTGAATATATTGTACCAGAGTTTTTCGGCAAGCACGCTGCCGGGGCGGTCGAGGTACATGTCGCGTTCGCGGAGAATAACTTCTTTCTCACTGACAAATTTTTCCCTTGGAAAGCTTGGCGAACTAATCATGTCACAGAGGCAGTCGATGGCTATTTCCATATTTTCGGACGGTAGATCGGCGTAATAGACGGTAGTGCCGTAAGAGGTATAGGCGTTGGTTTCTCCGCCGCATTTATGTATGGCTTCGGACATAGCCTGTCCGGGATATTTTGCGGTGCCCTGAAACATCATGTGTTCGAGAAAATGCGAAAGTCCTGAACCGAGGTACTCATCTTCGTGGATGCTGCCTGTCTTTACCCATGCTTGAACCGAGACGATTGGGGCATCTTTTTTTTCATATACGAATATACGCAACCCGTTATCGAGCGTTTCAGTTTTTACTTTTCCGAATGAAAGGATACCTGGAGCGGGTTTGATGTATTTTGTCATCAGGCTATCATTGGTGGATTTATTGATCTTTCGGCGGCATTTTCCCTGATAAATGGTTTTCTCAGAGTTTCGTCAAAGTCGTATTCAATACTGAAATCCTCCACGCAATCTTCTTCGCTGGCCTTAAGGAGCCTTTCGCCGATCATGTTGAAGACGACGTTGCCTATGGCCTTTGCGTTCGTAAGACCCCAGCTTTTCATTACTTCGCTGGCCATGGGGCCGAATTCCCTGAGGGCATAATCGGCGATGCCGTCGAGGAGTTCCTTTGCTGACACGTGGCGGTCCGGTTTTTCTTTTTCTCTATGCTTTTTGAGTTTATGGGCGGTATAATTCACCGCGATGCTCACGAATTCGTAAGCATCGACTGCATAACGAGGGTCAGTATCTACAATTCTGTTTATGCTTTTTTTGAAATTTTCGTCCATAATACTATATATAATGACTTTTGATTTGTAATAGTTCCGGCAAATAAATCCGATATGCCCCATATTATAAACTCGAAACCCCCAGCTTTCAACCCGAAATTCATTTTCCCGCTGCTGCGGCGTTCTTTTTCATGTTGCCGAGAATAACGAAAACAACACCGTTTTCCAGTCTTTTGCTGGTGTCTGAGTCAGCGGGGCGGGAGCAGTTCGGGGCTGTTCTGGGGCGGCTCGTCGAACTGGCTTATCCAGTTTTCGACAAAGGGCTGAAGTATGAAATCCTCAATCTCGTCATCGTTCTCGAACTTATATTCACAGTAAGGACATACTTGAAAGTGCTCAATGTCGAACTGAGAGAGGTATTCATAGCAATTTGGACATACCAGAAGACTCTTCTGAATATGCGCGGCTCTCTTGAACTGATATTTCTTTTCTTTCATTGTCTAACCCAATGTTGAGGGGGGATTAAACTACATTCATTATAGTAATATATATATCTTATTATTGCGCAATATGCAACTGTTTTTTGATTTAATTCACACATTGATGTATGTTGAGGGAGTCAATGAACAAAAAGAAGGGGTTTGTTTTATGAAAAGGACTCTAGGTGTCTTAGTCGTGATTGCCGCCGCGTTGTTTATCTCAACATCATCGCTTTTTGCCGGAGGGTCAGATTGGACCACAGATTTTGAAAAGGCAAAAAAGACCGCAAAAGAGAAGAATCTGCTGATTCTTGCGGATTTTTCCGGCTCCGACTGGTGCGGATGGTGTAAAAAACTTGACGCGGAGGTTTTTTCAAAGGCAGAGTTTCTCGGTTTCGCCAAGAAAAATTTTGTTCTGGTAATGGTTGACTTTCCGCGGATGAAGCAGCTCCCGTCTAATGTCATGAAGCAGAACAACGCGCTTCAGGCAAAATATAAAATTGAGGGTTACCCTACCGTTATCATAATGAATGCCGTGGGCAAGGAGCTTGACAGGACCGGTTATCAGCCCGGCGGTGCGTCAAATTACGTCAAATATCTCGAAGGCGTCCTGAAAAAGAATAAAAAATAATGATACTTTTTCCTACGTCTCTATTAAAGCGTTTTTCAACTGCCCTGTTGTGCGGAGTCGCAGTGACAGGGCTTTTTACTTCTCTTTTTGCGGCAAAGTCGGAAGATATTTTCAAGTGGACGCTGACGGAGGAAAAGAACGCCTGGGTTGTGAGCGTCGGCATTCCTGCCCAGCGCTATCTTTATGCAGGCCAGACATCCATTGACGCCAGAAATTCTTCGGGTAAGGAAATAAAGCCGCTTTCTTCGCCGGTTCCCTCAATCCATGAAAATAAGGATTCCGTCTATTCCGGGGAGAAGGTTTTTGCATGGAAATATCCCAAAGATAAGGGTGCGCTCGCTTTCGAAATATCTTTTCAGGGCTGCGGCGAAAGCCCATTTGTCTGCTACCCGCCCGGAAAACTTCTTTTGAAGACGGACAAAAGCGCTTCAGCCTCATCAATGTCCGGAAATGGAAAACTTTCAGTAATATCAAAGCTTGAAGGTTTCAAGGTTTTTTCATCGATATCAGGGTACCTGCCAGAGGAGGAGTTTCTTCGTTTTTTGAGGGGCAACAAAAGGATGTCTTCGGATTTTCTTGAAGGGAAAAGTATTTATATCATTATATTTATTGTGTTTTTTGGGGGACTTATGCTTAACTTTACCCCCTGCGTTCTTCCTCTTATCCCCATAAATCTGGCAATAATAGGTGCTGAAATGGACTCGAAATCCAGATATGGCGGTTTTGTCAGGGGGACGGCTTACGGATTGGGGATGGCGGTTGCGTATGGGGTCGCCGGGATGGTGGCGGTATTGAGTGGAGCAAGATTTGGCTATCTCAACTCAATGTCATGGTTTAATTTCGCAATAGCGACGGTCTTCATGATTTTTTCACTTGCGATGTTTAATATTTTTTCGATAGATTTTTCCAGGTTCGGTGCAAAAATAAATCCCTCGGCCTCGAAGAAGGGTACCGTTTTAATGGCATTTTTCTTAGGTGCGTTGGCCGCGCTTCTTGCCGGATCGTGTATTGCGCCGGTGGTGCTGGCTGTACTGCTTTATTCGGCGAGGATGTATTCGGAAGGAACTTTGATTGGGCTTTTACTTCCGTTTCTCTTGGGGATGGGCATGGCGCTTCCCTGGCCGTTTGCGGGAGCGGGACTTTCTGTAATGCCGAAGCCCGGAAAATGGATGACCTGGGTCAAGCATACATTCGGTGTGATGATTTTTCTTTTCGCTATTTACTATGCTTATATCGGATTTTCTCTTCTTCCTTCTGAGGAAAGCTGGAGCCCTGAAGCAGAACTGGAGAAGCTGGGGGCTGCGCTTGATCAATCCTCAAAAAGTGGTAAACCGCTGCTTATTGACTTTTGGGCCTCGTGGTGCAAGAACTGCACCCAGATGGAGCGTGGGACTCTGAAAAGTCCCGGCGTGAGCAAAGAGCTTGAAGATTTTTTCGTAGTTAAGTTCAGAGCTGAAAAGCCTTCCGACCCGCAGATAGGGTCCGTGCTGGACTATTTCGATATCGCGGGCTTTCCGTCATACGTAATCCTGAAGCCGCTTTCTGGAAAATGAGACTCCTCCGATTTGCAACTGACGCTTTCAGGAAATATTGTTATCATTTCAAATCGTTAAGGAATTCCTAAAATGATCAGCATACATCCTACCGCGGTCGTCTCGCCCGAGGCATCAATCGGCGACAATGTCAGGATTGGCCCCTACTCAATAATCTCTCAGGACGTAGTTATCGGGGAGGGTTGCTTTATCGATGCGCATGTCAAGGTGGGGCGCTTTACAAAAATAGGTCCAAACTGTAGGATATATTACGGTGCTCTTGTGGGGGAAGAGCCTCAGGACCACAGATTTACGGAAGGAGTTACCTCTTACACCGAAATCGGACACGATACAGTGATAAGAGAGTACGTAACAATTCACCGCCCGCCATTCGAGGGACTTAAGACCGTCGTCGGCGATCATGTGTTGCTGATGGCTTTTGTTCACGTCGCGCACGATGTGATAATCGGGAACAGTGTCACAATCGCGAACCATACCGCGATTACAGGTCACGTTCAGATAGAGGACGGCGCCGTTTTGAGCGGCTATGTAAAGATTCACCAGTTCTGCCGGATCGGTTCACTCGCCATGATTGGCGCCGATGCCACAATTGTTCAGGATGTTCCACCTTACTGTCTCCTCACGGAAAACAGTTTTGTCTTTGGGCCCAACACTATAGGTCTGCGGCGCGCCGGTTTTGATCCGCTTCAAAGGGCAGCCATAAGAAAGGCCATCAAAACATATTTCTTCCAGGGACTTAACACGAAAAATGCGCTCGAAAAAATTGAGTCCGAAGAAATAACTGTCGAGGTCAGCCATTTCACTGATTTCATAAAAGCCACAAGACGCGGCATTATGCCCGGCAACCCCAGGTATTCCCACAAGTCTGAGGATGATGAAGACTGAGCGGAGCGAATGCCTCGCCTTGAAATGAAATATAAAAAATATATTATATGCTTTTTATTGTGGAAAATAAGTTTATATTACTCAATCTTAGGCTGGGAGTTTCAATGTTTTTTGCGGCCTATGGATACGTTTTGGTCTAAAAAATAAGGAAAAGGTGCGGGAGTTTTATGCGTTTTCAATGTCCATTTTGCCGCGGGCTCGTAGCGGTTGAAAATTCAGACCTGGGAATAGATGTGCAATGCGGTCACTGCGGGGAGGTAGTTACAGTTCCTTATTCGCGTGTCGCCACAGGTGCGGTTATCGCGGATTTCATTATTCTTGAAGAACTTGGCCGCGGCGGCATGGGGGTAGTATATCTTGCCCATCAGATTTCGCTTGATAGATCAGCAGCCGTGAAGATTCTCGCCGATAGCTACATAAATAATGCGGAGTTTGTGGTTAACTTTATCAAGGAAGCCAGGGCCGCCGCAAAATTGAATCACCCCCATATAGTACAGGCATACGCAGTCGGAGAGGACGAGGGAATATTCTACTTTGCCATGGAAAATATCGACGGCGAAACCATGAAAAGTGTCCTTAAACGCGAGAAGGTAATTCCCCTCGATATGGCAACCTCAATAATTCAGCAGATCGCCGAGGCCCTCGATTACGCATGGAAAGAACAGAAACTTATACACAGAGACATAAAGCCCGATAACATAATGCTTACCCGTAACGGACGGGCCAAACTGGCCGACCTCGGTCTCTCCAGGGTCGCCGGCGAACTCGACGATGCGGAAGGCGACGAAGTTATGGGCACTCCACAATACATAAGCCCCGAGCACCTTACCGGCGCGCCAATGGATATAAGAAGCGACATATACAGCCTCGGTGCCACTTTCTTCCACCTGATTACAGGCAAATTCCCATTTGAAGGCAAAACAGCTACCGAAATAGCTAGAAAGCACCTTGAGGAAAAACTTGTCCCCCCACACCTTGTGAATCCGGAAATCCCTCAGGATGTAAGTCAGGTCATCGTCAAGATGATGGAAAAAAATATTAAGAGACGCTACCAGGATGCTCAGGAACTTGTCGAAGACCTGCGACTGCTGAGACGAGGAAAAACTCCAAGTACCGCGACCGAAGGCATTTCCAGAAAAAGAAAAACAGGCCATTTTACGATCCCGTCTTCATCTGAAACCGGCAGCGCCTTCGGAAAGACCAGGGCTTCAGGCACGGAGCTGGGGAAAACTTCAAAAATGGCCTCACCGCCCGGCAGCGGATCGGGCACACTGTCAGGTGCAATTCAGATGGAAAGGACATCGAGACGGCGCCCCATACTCATGGCGGCAATCGCCGTTCTTGTGCTTATCGGCGGAACAGTAATCGTTGTGCGGAGTCTGATCGTTCCGTCTTCCTCCCCGCCCCTTACCATAAAAAAGCCGCCGCGCGAACCGGTAAAACAACAGGAAGTCAAACGGCCCGCAGCTCAGGGACTTCCGGGCAAAATTACCGAAGTCATCGATTTTATCACGGCAAATCCCGCAAAACGTGGCGATATTCTGAGGAAATGCGAGGAACTTCTTGCTCAGATATCACCGTCTGAGGTATTTTCTGATGAAGATAAATCCAAAATCGAGTCAATCAGAGGCACTTTCCTCAAAATCGACGAGGAAAGACTTGAAATAGGAAGAAACAAACTCAGAAGCAAATACAATGAAGAGTTCGCCATTAGAGAAGTGACCATGAAAAAGGCCAAAGAGGAAGAAAAGAGGCGTAACGAGATTCAGCGTAAGAAAAGTGAACGCGAAGAACAGCTTAGAAAAGTTGAAGAGGAAAAACAACAGGAAATTGCAAGACACGCCGATGAGTACGTGAAGTTCATTGAGAATTCTCAAAATTCGATGCGCCGCCGCTTCATCGACTTTGTCAGAAGAGGAAACTATAAAGAGGCTATCGATGTTTTCTCTCCTGCCCTCGAAGAACTCGAGAAAGCTTCCGATAAATCCCCACGCGAACAAGAGGCTGCGAAATCCTTCGCGGAATGGGCAAAGAAAATGCAGGCCGCTCTTGAGTCTGCTAAAAAACTTCAGACTCTGATTACTACGGGCGGCAAGCAGCTTGAGGGTACCCAGATAGAGTTCAAGGAGGGCGCTCTCGGAGCCGTTCAGAGTATCTCCGACGGCGTGATAACCATAAAAATGCTCTTGCGTGACAGAACCGTTTACGTGCCTGTAAAAGATCTGGAAATATCATTCCTTTTAAAATTCCTGAAGAAAGCATCAGAAAAAGTCGGTGATCCCAATGCCTATTTCTACTACCTGATTGCAAATGGTAATTTCTACAGAATCAAATCAATCGCACCTGATGACGACTGGGCGAAAGAGGGCAGTCAGATAGCCTATGAATACCTGAAGCTTAAACTTAAACACGCTTCAAGTTCAGAGAAGCTCTCTCTCCGCAAAGAATACGGAAAACTTCCCGAATACCGCCGCGCCCTCAAAGACTACCAGGAAGATTCCGGATCATAATTTCTGCCGAAATAGCCAGTGCGCCTGGCCCCGAAAGCTGGAGAAATTGAAAAGTGTAAAAGACTCCTAAACTAAAACACTACTGTCCGGTAAAAATCAGAATGGAAAATAAGGAAAAGGCTCTGACCGTTCTTGCGATGGACTGATGCTCAATCAATTCTCCCGAATCCTTCTAATCTTCAAAATTTGGTAATTTTTTGAACACATGGATTATCAAGTCCAGTAAAAGTATTTTCAAAATTATATAAAATAAATATTAGCTACTTTGCCAATTCTCAAGTTGATGTTTATACCAATTTGCATTCAAATATATAATAATATATCGATGATCCATCGAAATCCTGTGAGGCTCCTGACGCATTCAGGATTCTTATTCATCGATATC
>Ga0209417_1001448_pt1 | contig 43363 bp, 37 predicted proteins | sample RifGroF2_FD_184002 | JGI IMG/M metagenome (GOLD analysis project Ga0209417, IMG submission 184002) | Groundwater microbial communities from Rifle, Colorado, USA - Groundwater F2 (SPAdes) (version 2) | ecosystem: Environmental > Aquatic > Deep subsurface > Groundwater | place: Rifle, Colorado... | reverse complement strand
CTCTCTCCACATCGAGAGTAGGGTGAAGTCGGCCCCCGCCGGCCGCGGAGGCGTTTTTTTAATAAACTATTTGTTTTTTGCTTAGTTTACTACATTTTCCCATTTACACAAAATATTATACAGTCTCGGAGATTTATTTTTGATCTCGAGAGCCTCTTTTATTATTTTTATAAACAATTTATTTTGTTTTGTTTAATCTTTTTTTTCTTTTTTCTTTTCAGCGTCTTCTATTTTCTTTATTTTTGCTTCTATGTATTTTTTTATTTTTGTTAAAGGCTTCCAGTCTTTAGAGATATTAGCTAACATAGAGTCTGTTATTCCAGCTTTTTGTTTTGATTTTATTGAGTCCATTGTGTTAATAACTTTTTCAAGTTCAATGTCATATTTTTCTTTTAGTTCTGCGTTGTTTTTACCTTTTATAGCATTGATTTCTTTTTCTGTAGGATATTTTATAGTCTTTGCAGGCGCTTTTGTTTGTAGCGCTATCGATTCTCTACGTTTTTTTATAGCCTCTAGGATATTTCCATAAATTTCTTGTCCTTTGCCCTTTAAATCGGCAGATATTTTTTTAGCGTTATTAAGATTTGTTTGAGATGAAGTAATTTTTTCTTTTAATTCATCTAGTTCATCGTGAGAATTTATAGATTGTAGGATGTTAGATTGTGGATTAAGATATAATTCAGAGATTTTATCTAATAGCGCTCCTAATAATTTCTTTTCAGTATCTGTAATGTCTTTTGATAGTTTTACTAGTCTGTCTATTTCTGACTCTAGAGTAGAGATTTTATTTTTTCCAGTTTTTTTAATTTCTTCAATTTTTTTATTTAAATCACTTTCTTTAGCTTGTTTTTGTAAATCGCTTGATGATTTTTGTGAACCTTCTTTTGGTTTTCCATAAATGTTAGTTCCTTTTTTATTAACCTCGGCGGTTATATCTAAATGCTTAATTTCTTTTGAAAGAATATCTTTTTTTTCAACCATGTCGTATTTTTTGCCATCGCTTTTTATTGTAAGTTTATCTGGGTATTGATATTGTTTTGCTGTTCTGTAATATCCATTGGTTTCTTTTACTGTCCAATATAAATTTCTTTTTCCTGATCCTGAAGTTAAACTTTTTTCTTGTTTAGGTTTTAGTTCTATTAACTTGCTTCCTGTTTCTATGCCAACTGTTATATTTTTTAGGGTATCATTTTTTACTTTTACAGTGCCAGCATAGGCATTTGACGCAAAGACAAGCGTCGACAAAATTAGCAAACTTTTTTTCATAGAAATCTCTCCTTTTGAGATAAGAATGGTTAATAATAACTTATTTTAGTATCGCAAATTATTGGGACTAAAAGTCAAGAATTTGTGTATATATTTTTATATATATGTATTTGTGTATATATTTTTATATATATGTATAATTTAGGTATTTTATTTAGATATTTTTTATAGGTGTTTATATGAGTGATGTTAAAGTAAATAATTTGGGATTAAATAAAATTAGTAAAAAAATGCAAAGTGAGCTTATTGAGTGTATAGATAATTATAGGCCGCTGCAAGATATTGTAAAAGAGATAAGCAAAGCTGGAGGTATAGCGTTACTTGTAGGTGGCGCAGTAAGAGATTTGTTTTTAGGAATTGCAATAAAAGATCTTGATATAGAAGTTTATGGATTAAGCCCAGAGAGGTTGGAAGAAGTTCTTAAAAAGTTTGGACCTGTGAGCTTGGTAGGTAAATCTTTTGGTGTTTTTAGATCTCATAGATTGGATGTTGATTTTTCTGTTCCTAGAAAGGATAGCTCAGGTAGAAAGCCAGAGGTTGAAATAGATCCCTTTATGAGTTTTGAGGATGCGTTTTCAAGAAGAGACCTAACTATTAATGCAATGGGCATAGACTTATTAAGTTATGATCTTGTAGACCCATTTGATGGACAAAAAGATTTGGCAAATAAAACTTTGTCATGCCCAGATAAAACAAAGTTTACAGAAGATCCGTTAAGATTTTATAGAGTTATGCAATTTATTGGTAGATTTGAAATGTATCCAGATAATGAGCTTAATGATATTTGTAAGAATATGGATATTTCAAAAGTTTCTACAGAAAGAATAAGTTCAGAATTTGAGAAGTTATTTTTAAAATCTAGGCGACCATCTCTTGGTATAAGGTGGCTTAAAGATATTGATAGATTAAGAGAAATTTTGCCACAATTGGCAGATACGGTAGAAATTAAACAAGAGCCTAAATGGCATCCTGAAGGGGACGTTTTTGAGCACACTATGCAGTGTGTAGATGCTGCTGCAAATATTAATAGGGGCTGTGCGATATTTGAAATAGAAGGTGAAGGATCTAGAGAAAAAGATCTTGAAAAACTAATTATTATATACGCAGCTTTATGCCATGATCTTGGAAAATTTTTGGCAACTACAATTGTAGATGGAAAAATAAAAAGTATTGGTCATGAGAGAGTTGGAGTTAAATTAGCAAAAAAATTATTATCAAAAATAACAAAAAATAAAGATTTGATAGAGGCGGCCGTAAAACTTGTGCAGTACCATATGGTGCCATGTCAACTTGTAGATTCTAATTCAAAACCAGCAGCATATAAAAGATTGGCTGCAAAGCTTGCTCCAAATGTTACAATGCAGATGATTGCAAAAATTTGTTTAGCAGATAAGCAGGGAAGAAATCCAGAATCTCAAGAGCCTTTAACTAGTGATAGTGATACTATAGAGAAATTTTTAAAAATATCAAAAGATGCTCATGTTGATAAAAAACCTGAGGCTGCGGTTTTGCTTGGTAGAGATTTAATTAGTGAAATTAAACCTGGCCCGCAAATGGGGAAGCTTTTGAAACTTGCTTATAAAATACAAATTGATCAAGGGATAATTGACAAGCAAGAGCTGAAAAATATTGTTATGCAGGAGCTTGTAAGTGTTGGGGATAAATAAGTGAAATATTTAAATTGTACAGGAGCTTGTAAGTATCGGGGATAAGTAAATAAAATATTTAAATTATGGAGCAAATATTTAGTTTCTGTTAATCTTTTATAAATAGATTAGTAAATTTTTTTGGCATGATCCTACTATTTTAAAGCTAAGTAGGGCAAGAGAGGGAAGATAATGTTTAAATTTTTTATGGGAAATTCAGTGTGGCATTTAGTGGCCTCGTCAGATGTGATAAGTAAGTTTATTCTTTTGACCTTATTATTATTGTCTATTCTTTGTTGGACGGTATTTTTTTATAAATTAATTTTATTTAGAATTAAGAAAAAACAGTTAGATAGCGTGATAAAAGAATTAAATGGTGCTGGAAGTTTGGAAGATCTAATAGCGGTTGCGGCAAATAATAAAGATACGTTGCCTGGTTATTTTCTTTCAAAAAATTTCTCGTTTTTAAAAAATATAATTAATGTTGATGATGAGTCTGGAAAAGTTAGTATAACAGAGCGGGATTTTGATATGTTTTGTCAGCAAATGGAACAAGGCATAGAAGATATTTTGTATAAAGAACAGTCTTATTTTTTGGTGCTATCTACGGGATTTGCAATATCACCATTATTAGGTCTTTTTGGTACAGTTTGGGGTTTGATTCACGCATTTATTAGTATTAGTGAAAAGCAATCTGCTGATATTGCTACAGTTGCTCCTGGTATAGCAGAGGCATTAATAACAACATTGGCAGGCTTGGCTGTCGCGATTCCAGCACTTGTAATGTATAATTATTGTGTTTCTCAAATTAAGAAAATGGATAAGCAGTTTATAACTATTGCTGATAAGTTAACTTTAAAAATACAAAAGCATGTTATATAATGCCGGGGTGCAAATATGAAAAGAAATTTTAGAAGGCTCAGAAGAAGCGAAATAGGTATGAGCAATGAGATTGTTTTAACGCCATTAATTGATACAGCTTTAACTCTTCTGGTTATTTTCATGATAACGTCACCAATGATTCAAAGCTCTATTAAGGTTCAGTTGCCAAAAGGAAAAGTGAAAGAAGCTGATACTTTAAATAAAGAAATTAGAGTTATTATAGATCAGGATTCAAAAATATCTCTTAATAATATTCCAATGAAAAATGTTGATCAACTTGAAGATACAGTTAAAAATATTGCAACACCAGCGTCAAGTAAATCTGTAGCTGAAAAGTCTATTTTTGTAGAGGCACATAATGCGGTTGAATATGGTTTTGTAATAAAAGTTGTTGATAAGTTGAAAAATGTAAAAGGCATTGAAAGTGTTATATTCGTTATGGACTCGATTGGCTAGAAAGTTTGGTTTCTGGCTAAAGTTATTTGCCGTTACAGCTTTTTCGCATGTGTTTTTATTTTTTTTATTTTTTTTCGTGTGCGGGCAAAAGTCTGTTTTTAGTATTGATATAAATAGATCTATATTGAATAGCGGCGCGCCTATAATTTTTATGAATATAGAGACGGGTGCTTCTGTTAGAGCAAAGGGGACAAAAAATTGTTCTGGTAAAAAGTGTAATTCTAAAAAAAGTAACGCAAAAAATAAAAAAAATGTGAAAGCAGAAAATAAGCGAAATAAACAAAAAGCTAAAAAAAATATAAAATATAAAAGTAAACTTGTTGCAAAACAAAGTTCTAAAATAGCAGAAAAAAAATTACAAGATCAAAAAAATAAAAAAAGAAAACTTATTGAAGCTAAAAAATTGCAGGCAAAAAAAGCTAGAGAAAAAAAGCTTCTAGAAAAAAAGTTGCAAGATAAAAAACAGCAACAAGAAAAAATTGCGCAAGAGAAGAAGCTGAAAGAAATTAAAGAGAAAAATAAATTAGATGCAAAAAAAATACTTGAGAAAAAATTAAAAGAGACAAAAATAAAAGAGGCTTTGGATAAGAAAATAGAAGAGAAAAAGCTTGAAGAAAAAAAATTAAAAGAACAGAAAATAAAAGAAACGCAAAAGATTGAACAGGAAAAGAAAGAAGCTGAAAAAATGCAAGAATATATAAATTTGCCAGAACCGGAAGAAGATAATAATATTAATAAAGTTAATATTCCAGATGGCTTAACGGTAAATGTTCAAGAAAAACAGTCAGGGTCTTCGGAATTTAATGATCAAGAGACGGTTTATATAGGGCAGCATGAGGTTGAGATTTTAAAAATACAGTATGAAGTTGAAAGAGAAGTTGCCAAATATTGGAGGCCGCCAGAAGGATTGTCAAAGGATCTTTCTTGCGCTGTAAATGTTTTAATTGACTGGGACGGACGAGTAACGCAAGTTTTGGTTGTAAAATCTTCTGGTGTTTTAATGTACGACATATCGGCTAGGGTTGCAGCGTCTAAATTGGTTTTACCAAGTAGCTTGTATGGAAAAGATATAAATATAGTTTTTAATCAGTAAAATTAATAATTTATAAATAAATAAATTTAAATGAAACTTAAGGGAAAATAAGCATGAATAATATGACAAAAACAAAGAATATTATAAATAAATTCTTTGTTTTAATTTATATACTTTCTTTTTATAATGTGTCATTTGCAGATGATTCTGGCAATATTTTATTGAATAATAAACGATTGGACAGCTCTGGGGGATTAGAAGTTGGAAATTTAGATTTTAAAGTTAAAGCAGAGAAGCATGATAAATTAAAAGTAAAACTAGTTTTTGTTGGTAAAAATAGCAGAAAGCTTGATGATTTATTAAAAGTTATAAAAAATAATTTGGAATTTAGTGGGCAGTTTGATGTGCAGATATGTCACAGTAGTAGCTTATTAAATAAGAAAGAAGATATAGTTAAATATTTTACTCCGGATTGCTCGCTAGGAATATTTTTGAATGCAGAAGACGATAAAAGTTTTGCATGGCGCCTATACGACCTTGAATATGCTCAAATGGTAAAAGGGGAAAAGTACGCGGTAAAGGGTAATGATTTAAGATGTTGGGCTCATAATTTATCAGATGCAATTTGGCCAAGTTTAACGGGTGAGAGTGGTTTTTTTTCCACAAAAATTGTTTATTCAAAAAAAGTTAACAAGAGTAAGAAAAGAGACTGTAAACATATTTATGTTGCAGATTATAACGGACAGAATGAACAACTTTTGGTTGGAGATCCAACAGTGGTGGATGTGGCGCCACGTTGGAACAATGATCCAAAAAATCCATTGGTTTTTTATTCTGAGCATACAAACAGGAATGTTAGATTGATGGTTGTTGATATGCATAAAAAAAGACAGGTGGCGTCTAATTTTAATGGCTTAAATATACTGTCTACTTTTTCACCTGATGGTAAAAGATTTGCGTATTGTGCCTCAAAGGGTAATGGATTATGTAATGTTTATTTTTATGATGGAAAGTTAAAAAAAATTACAAATTCTGGTAATAATATTGCGCCTACGTTTGCAGATAATGGCAAGACTTTGTATTTTTGTTCAGATGCTTGCTCAAAATTTCCGCAAATTTGTAGGTATGATTTGTCAAAAATGGATAATTCTACTTATAAGCCAGAATTCATAACAAAAGACGGTTTTTATGTTGCAACTGTGTTTAATAATAAGAAAAATCTTTTGGCCTATTCTAAAATGGTAAATGGTCTCATGCAAATTTTTGTTTATAATCCTGTAAATAAGTCTCATAAACAGGTTTCTTTTGGGGCGGGAAATAAAGAAGAGTGTTCATGGTCTCCATGTGGCAATTATTTATTATTTTCTGTTGAGACAAATAATAAAAGTAGACTAGCTGTGCAAAACTTGCTCACAGGGCGAATGATTTTTATAACTAAGCCTAAAGATAGCTGCTATTATCCATTTTGGTCGCCGGTCTATGAGAGTATACCTGTAGTGGCTTGATTTTCAATAAAAATTTGTATTTGTTTTATATAAAGCCCTATTGATAAAGTAAATAGATTTGCAGTATTTGTTAAAACGTAGATTATTAGTAATTTTATGTGAGTTTATATAAATTGCATGTTTGCATATTTTCTAAATATACGCTATAATTATTGTATGTATGGCACTAAAAATGGGCCCTAAATATTTGGGGGTGTTTTATATTTTAAAATCTTAAATATAGGTAATATTAGATATGAAAAGAAAAATAGGGGGAAAAAACCTTTTTAAAGGTCCCAAAGGCTTTATTATTGTCGCAATTGTATTTGTAATATTTGCGTTATTGGCAACTCTTGATGATATTTCAAGGGGTGTTAAGAAAGTTAACTATTCTACGTTCTTAAAAATGGTTGAGCGTGGGCAAGTAAAAAAAGTTAAAATTTCCGGTCAAGATGTTTATGGTGAACTAAAAGACGACTCTAAGTTTGAAACAGTTATAGCTTATAATCCAAAAAACTGGGATATTTTAAAAGAACATGATGTTGATTTTGAAGTAACTAACCAGTCTGGCGGATTTAGTATATGGTATTTACTGTCATTCTTGTCATTTTTGGCTACCTTGGGCTTTATTTGGTATATTTTTAAGCAGGCAAAGGGTGGTCAAAGTGGATCTGGTGGCGGAAATAATGTTTTTTCTATGGGTAAAAGTAGACATAAGTTATTTATGCCAACGACAATTAAAGAAAATTTCGATTCTGTAGCTGGCGCTGCAGAGGCTAAAGAAGATTTAAAGGACGTTGTTGATTTTCTAAAAAGTCCAGAAAAATTTAAGCGTTTGGGTGCAAAAATTACAAGAGGCGTTTTGCTTATTGGTGAACCCGGAAATGGTAAGACTTTATTGGCAAAAGCCGTTGCAGGTGAAGCAAACTGTCCATTTTTTAGCATAAGCGGCTCGGATTTTATAGAAGTTTTTGTTGGAGTTGGTGCATCTAGGGTAAGAGATCTTTTTGCTCAGGCAAGAAAAAATGCTCCAAGTATTATTTTTATAGATGAAATTGATGCAGTAGGTCGTACTCGTGGAAGCGGTCTGGGCGGAGGTCACGATGAGCGTGAACAAACTTTAAATCAACTTCTTACAGAGATGGACGGCTTTCAGACTACATCAGAGTCTGTAATTGTTTTAGCTGCTACAAATAGACCAGACGTGCTCGATAAGGCTTTGCTTAGACCTGGTAGATTTGATAGAAGGGTTCATGTGCCTTATCCGGATTTGGTAAGTCGTGAACAGATATTAAATGTTCATGCAAAAAATGTAAAAATTGATATGGCAGTTGATCTAGCAAAAATTGCAAGGGGAACTCCAGGATTTTCTGGTGCAGATCTGGCTAATTTGATTAATGAAGCTGCGATTAATGCGTCGAAAACAAATCAAAAAACTGTAACGGTAAAAGATTTTGAAGAGGCAAGTGACAAGATTCTTCTTGGAAAAGAAATTAAAACTATGGTTCAAACTCCTCAAGATTTGAAGATTACTTCTTATCATGAATCTGGACATTCTTTAATTAGAGTAATGCTTCCTCAAGAGGCTGATCCGTTGCATAAAGTTACGATAATTCCTAGAGGAAGAGCGCTTGGAGTTTCGCATTCTTTGCCAGAGAGAGATAAGCATACTTTATCAAAAAAAGAAATGTTGGCATCTATAGCGATAGCTCTTGGCGGACGCGCAGCAGAAGATTTGGTTTTTAATAAAATTACAACTGGAGCGTATTCTGATTTTAAAGTGGCTACAGATATGGCTAGGGATATGGTTTGTTATTATGGTATGTCAGACTTGGGCATAGCTGTTTATAGACAGGGGGATGCTGATTTTGCATATTCTCAAAAAACTGCAGAAAAGATAGACGAGCAGGTTAATAAGATATTAGATGAAAGTTATAATAGGGCAAAGGATATTTTACAGCAAAATAGAGATAAATTAGATAAACTTGCAGAGGCTCTTTTGGCGCGAGAGACAATGTTTGCTGGTGAAGTTTATGAGCTTTTGGGTGTTGAGCCTAGAATAGAGCATAAATTTTAAGATTAAAAATTTGCAAAATATATAGTTTTAAAGTAGAATAAACTATATAAAATAAGGCTCTTTTTCGGGGCATATGACAGGTTTTTTTGATAATATTTTAGTAGTATGTTAACAGAGGTTGAAAATTAATGGCTAGAATTTGTGCAGTTTGTGATAAAAGGCCGGTTACGGCGAATAATGTTTCTCACGCAAATAATAAAACAGGGCGCTGGTTGTACCCAAACGTACACAAAATGCACTTTGTGTTGGTAGGTGATTCAAAAGGTAAAGTCCAACATGCTTGTGTTTGTACAAAGTGTGTGAAGGCTGGAAAAGTAAAGAAGGTACTATAAAATGGCAAATATTGCATCAGCAAAAAAGAGAGCAAAGCAAACAGAAGTTAAGAGATTAAAAAATCTTAATAGAAAAACAGCAATTAAAACTGCTATAAAAAAAGTTATAGAAGCTTTAGCAAGTAAGGCACCTCAAGATCAAACATTAGAGCTTCTTAAGTCTGCAGAATCTCAAATGGCAAAAGCAAAAGGTAAAGGTGTTTTGCATGCCAATACTGCATCTAGAAAAATAAGTAGATTGACTAAAAAAGTTGCTGAAACTTATAATAAGTAAGTTTGCCAAAATAATTTTGGTAAAATAGTTTTAAATAAAGAGACCCCAGGATGTTAAATTCCCGGGGTTTTTTTATTTAAAATTTAAAAAAAATTAAATTTTAATATTTTATCCATTTATTTTTTAATGTTCTTATCCAAACTGGCTGAGATAAATCTCGTGTTTCTGGATTAAACGTTAATTCAAGGCCTTTAAAATTATAATTATTTAATTTTTCGAAATATTGCATTATTTTTTCTTTTGTAATTGGTGGATTTGTGTTGTTTATTGCCTCTGAAATTAAAGATCCGGCTATATAGCCCTCAAATGAATTTAAACTTAGTCTAAGACCTCTTAATTTCATGTTTTCACGAAACTCTTTTGCTATTTGCAGGTCACTGCTAAATGGGTCAGGTACAACGGAGCTTAGCACCTGTTTTATTCCTCTTGTAGATAAAAATCGTTCAAATGATTCGCCATTCATTGCTGACATACTAAACAGTATTGAGTTTGAAAAAAACTCTGGTGAAAGGTTATTTATTAATTCTTCTGACAAAAATTGTACCGATATGCATGCAATTGCATCAGGTTTATAAGCTTTTATTTTTTTAGTAATGCCTATAAAATCTGGGTTTATTCTTGTATGTGGCAGATCAAGCCAGTCATTTATTCCAAGTTTTTTTAATTCTTCTTGGGCGTCTTTTGCTATTGGGGTTCCATACGAATCTGAGGTGTAAAAAAATGCGAATTTCTTAATTCCGTATGTTTTTGTTAAATATCTTATCATGCTAATTATTTCTTTATTATAGCTTGCCCTAAAATTAATTATATTGCTTAATTCTTTTTTTCTTATTTGAGATGCTCCAGAGTATGGGAAGAAAACAGAAACGGCTCCTGTTTTTATTAAATCTAAATAAGAAAGCAATGTTGGTGTTCCTGTTGGCATTACTATAGTGTTTATAAAATATTTATTTAAAAGTTTATTAATATTTAGAATTGATAAATTTGTGAGATATTCGTCGTCTAGTATTGTTAATTTTATAAGATTATTTTTGTTACTTGTATTATTAAAATATAACGCAGTTTCGAGGCCAAGTTTATTTTCGTTGCCTATAGCGGCTGTTATGCCTGTTAAATACATTGTTGAACCAATATTATAAATATTTTTAGTGTTGGTATTATTTTTATTTTTAAGTTTTTCGCCAAATATAGGGTCATAAAAAATTTGTTCATATAAATTATTATTATTATTATTATTATTATTATTTCTAAAATTTAGCTTTATAACACTTTTTGAAGCTGATTGCCCAATAAAAAGTTCTAAAAATGCATCTTTGTTAAAATTAAAATATTTTTGATATGTAACATTATTACATGATATTGTTGACCATTTAGCGATTCCATTATCATAGCCTATGAATTCCAGGCCATTAGTTTCTTTTGTAGTTTCAAATTTTTTTTCTCCAATAATCATAAATTTCGTATAATTATTGTCGCCATAAAGATTCTTTTTTTCTTCATTTCCTAGAATTATTTTGTCTTTGTCTGAGCCATTAACTTTTATTGTAAGCGAATCTGGAAGGGTTTTGAAAAAATTGTCTATTTTATCAAATAATGTGTTTTCTTGATTTATTTGTGCATATTGTGGGAATACAATCTTTATTTGTCTTCTTAAGTTAAAGTTTTGCCAGTAGCTTTTTTTTTCGTGATTTCCACGTAAATAGATTACTTTTTCTGGGTTTTTTTCTATAAGTAAAAGTATAATATTAAGAACTTCCAGTGAATATGGGGCTCTGTTTATGGCGTCACCTAAAAAAATAATATATGTATTTGGTGCGATTATTTCTAAATTATTATTTATTATTTTTTGTTTTTCTAGCTCTTTTAGATCTCGTACAAGTGAGTGTATAGCTGCGTGTAGATCTCCAAATACTATGCATTTGTCTTCGGTATTTAATTTTATTATTTTATTTAAATTTTTTTCTAATTTATTTTTGGTTAATTTTTCTAATAAATTTTGAAATTCTTGAATATTAAATAGAGGATATTTTTTTATATTTAATTTAGTTAAAAATTTCTTAAAGCTAGATTGATTTAGTGTTTTTTTATAAAAATTTGAAAACATTGGGTCATTCCAGTCTTTGTTTTCTATTTCATAATTTTCTGGATAAAATTTTACATATTTTTCTAGGCTTTCTATTGTTTTAAATTTGTAAGTTTCTTTTTTGTTTAATTTTGTGATAATAAATACAGCTCCAGAGATTATAATAAAAATAGTTATAAATATAAGTAAACTTATTATATATTTATTTAGTTTTTTAATTTTCTTCATAGTGTCTCTTTTTATAAATAAATTTAAATTTTAAGATTTATAATTTATCCATTTATTTTCCATTGTTCTTATCCATAATGGTTGTGACAAGTCTCTTGTTTCAGGCTTAAATGTTAAATTTAGACCTTTGAACTTATAATTTTTCATATTTTCAAAGTATTTCATTATTTTTTCTTCTGTAACAGGTTGATTTATTTTGTTTATAGCGTCTATTATTAAAGATGCATTTATGTAGCCTTCAAAGCTATTGGAATTTATTTTAAGTCCACGCTTATCAAAGTTTTCTCTAAATTCTTTTGCTATTTTTATTTGGCTTGTTATTGGGTCTGGAACTATTGATGTTAATAGAAACTCTATGCCTCTATTTTCTAAAAATTTACAAAATGGATCACTGAAAATGAAAGAAACGCCAAAGAGAATGCGATCAGAAAAGAACTGTGGTCCTATTTGTTCTATAAATTCTTGTGTTGCAAAATTTGTTGAAAATAAGGCTATTGCGTCTGGACCAGCTAATCTTATTTTTTCTATTATTTCTTTAAAATTTGTTTGTGTGCTAGAGTGTGGAAGATCTAGCCATGTATTAATACCTAATTTTTTTAGTTCTTCATGAGCGGATTCTGCAATAGGTTTTCCAAAAGCATCATTTTGATAAAAAAATGCAAAATTTGTAGCGCCTTCTTCTTTTACGAGATAATTTATTATGTTTTTTGCTTCGTCTGTATAAGATGGCCTAAAATGTAATATATTATTAATTTCTTTTTTTCTAAATATAGTCGCTCCAGTATATGGGAAATATACATATATTTTACCTGATTTTACCATGTCTAGGTAAAATGCAAGTGTTGGTGTGCCCATCGGAGAAAGTATGTTTTTAATAGAGTATTTATTTAATAATTTTTCTATATTTATTTTTGCTACGTTTGGAGCGTAACCATCATCAAAAAATACAGGTTTAATTAAATTATCACCGTTTTTGTTGTTAAAATATATTGCTGTTTCGAGACCAGCTTTATATTCTTTTGCAAAAGGACCGACTACGCCTGTAACTCCAAGTGATGAGCCTACATTATAAATATTTTCGTTTTCAGTATCAGATTCTTTTTTTAATATATGTCCAAATATTGGATCATAAAGAGTTTGTTGATAATTTACATATTGTGTTCTGGTATCTCTATTATATAATTTTAAAATACTTTTTTTTGCGGATTTTCCAATTATAAGTTCGACAAATGCATCATTATAAAAGCTAGAAAATTTTTTATATAATATAGTTGGACAAGAAAGCAAGGACCATTTTGCTATTCCATTTTCATATCCAAAAAACTCTAATCCAGAAAGTTCTTTTATAATATCAAGTTTTTTTTCTCCAAGCAGCATGAATTTTATTGTAGTATCTTCTTCTTTTTCTTCGTCTAAATTTTCTGGTCTTTCTTTGTTAATTAAAAGTATAGAGTTTATTTTTTGTTTACTTGTATTTGCTTGAGTATTAGAATTTTGATTCTCAATATTTATTGTTAACCAATCAGGTAAAGTATTTAAAAAATTATCTATTTTGTTTGATAAATTATTTTCTCTATTAACTATAGCAGGGAAAATAATTTTTATTTCTTGTCGCATACTAAAATTTTTCCAATGACTATTTTTTTCATAATCGCCACGTAAGTAAAATATTTTTTCTTTGTTTTTATTAATTAATGCGATTATTATGTTCAAAAGCTCTAAGCAATATGGTGATTTGCCGATAATATTTCCTAGAAATACAAAATATGTATCAGGTGAAATTATTTCTAGATTATTATTAATTATTTTTAGTTTTTTTAATTCTAATAAATCTCTTGTAAATGAGTGAAATGCACCATTTAGATTTCCAAAAACTATACATTTATTATTTTCTTTTAATGTTATAGTTGCATCAAAAGGACTAACTAATTTTTTTTCTAATCTTTCTTTGGTAACTTTTTCAAGTAAGCTTTCAAAATTGCTAATATTAAAAATAGGTTTTTTTGAAAGCCCTATTTTTGTAAGAATTTTTCTTAGTTTAGTAGGTTTTAATATTTTTTTATAAAAAGTTGTAAAATCTGGATTTATCCAATCGTTATTATCAGAATTGTAATCTTGAGCATGAAACTTTGCATAAAGTTCTATATTTGTTAAATTATCTAATTCAAAATTTGTATCGAAAAAATTATTTGAATTAAATAAAAAAATATAGGTAAATATTATTGCTATAATAAGTGAAAATAAAAAGTATTTGTTTTTTGTTTTGTATAGGCCAGGATTTATAAATTTTTTTTGGCCAAGTAAATTTTTTATTATATTCATTAATCCCTCTTTTTGTGCGAATTTTTTTATATTATATTTTATAAATTTGTTAAAAATAATTATTAGTACTAATAATTTCAATATTTATAATTTATCCATTTAAGATCAAGTGTTCTTATCAAAACAGGTTGAGATAGATCGCGTGTTTCTGGATTAAATGTTAAATTAAGGCCCTTGAAATTGTGGTTTTTCATATTTTCAAAATATTTTATTATTTTTTCACCTGTTAATGGTAGCTGTATTTTGCTTATAGCATCAGAAATTAATGAGCCAGCAATAAAACCTTCAAAAGCATTCGAACTTATTTTTAAGCCTTTTAAGAATATTTCATGTTTAAATTCTTTTGTTATTTCAAGTTCGCTATTATCTGGGTCTGGTACAACTCCTGTTAAAATATATTTTATTCCTCGGTCGTCTAAAAATTTTTTAAAAGATTCACTAAATAAAAAAGATACGCCAAATAAGATTCTTCCAGAAAAAAAATCTGGTCCTAATTCTTCTATAAATTCTTGAGTTACGGAATTTGTTGAAAAACAGCCTATAGCCTCAGGCATGCTAGCTTTTAGTTTTTCAGTAATTAATCTAAATTCAGATTGTGTTTTTAGATGTGGCAAATCTGTCCATGTTTTTATATTTGCTTTTTTTAATTCTTTATGTGCAACTTCTGATATCGGTTTGCCATAGGCATCATTTTGATAAAAAAAAGCAAAATTTTTAATTCCAAGAACTTTTGTTAGATAGCTTATTGTTGTTTTAGTTTCGTCTGTATAAGATGCTCTAAAATTTATTAAATTTTTAATTTCTTTATTTCTAAATATTTCAGCGCCAGTATTTGGGAAAAATACAAATAATTTTCCATCTTTTACCATATTGAGATAGAATGCTAAAGTTGGAGTTCCTGTTGGAGAAAGTACAGTATTTAGATTGTAAATATTTAGTAGGTTATTTATGTTTTTTTTCGCATTTTTTGGGGAATAACCATCATCGAGTATTACTGGTATTATCAAATTTTGTTTCTTTTTATTATTTAATAAAATTGCCGTTTCAAGACCGTTTTTAATTTCATCACTCATTGGAGCTGTTATTCCGGATAAAGACATTGTTGAGCCTATATAAGTAATATTTTTTGGTGTGAATTTTAATTTATTTTCAAGTTTATATCCAAAAATAGGGTCATAATATGTTTGTTTGTAGATAGGTTTTTCTTCTCTGGCATTACGACTATTTAGGATTAAAATACAGTTATTAGCAGATTCGCCAATTAATAATTCCAAGAATGCATCACTATAAAATTTGAAAAATTTGTTATATATGGCAGATTGACATGATATTATAGACCATTTGGCAACGCCGCATTCATATCCTATAAATTCTAAACCATGGGTTTCTTTAAGCACGTCAAATCTTTTTTCTCCAATAACCATGAATTTTACATCGTTTTTGTTTTCAAAAAGTTTATTTTTTTCTGAATTGCTGAAAATTATTTTGCTATTTTTTTCCCCTTTAATATTTATTATTAGTGCGTCAGCAAGTGTATTGAAAAATGCGTCTATTTTATCAAATAAATTATCTTTTTGTTTAGCATCAGCAAGTTCAGGGGTTATAATTTGTATTTGTCTTTTTGTATTGAAATTTTGCCAATATTTATTTGTTTCATGATTACCTTTTAAATAAATTAAGTTGTCTGGATTTTTGTTCATAAGTAAAAGTAATGTATTTAAAGTTTCAAGAGAATATGGGGCTCTATTAATTGCATCGCCTAAAATAATAATATAAGTATTATTGGATAATATTTTTAAATTTTTATCTATTATTTTTTGTTTTTCAAGTTCTATAAGATCTCTTACAAGTGAGTGAAAAGAAGCATGTAGGTCACCGAATATTATACATTTATCGTTTTTTTTGAGTTCTATGGTTTTATTAAATGGGCTTATAAATTGCTTATTTATTCTTTCTTCAGAAATTTTATCTAGTAAAATTACAAATTTTTTAGTATTAAATATTGGAGTTTTTTTAATTCCTATTTTTACTAGAATTTTATTTATAAAAGAATGTTTTAGTGTTTTTTTATATAAATTTGTAAAATTTGGATTTGCCCAGTCATTGTTTTCTACGTTATAATTTTCAGGATAAAAGTTAGCGTATTTTTGTAGATCGTTTATAGTTTCAAATTTATAAGTAGAAATATTATTATTTATTGTTTCTAGTTTGAAAAATGTTAAATAGGATGAAATTAATGTGAAGAAAAACAAAAAAATATAAATATATTTTTTTGTTAATAATTTTGGCTTTAAATTTTTCGGTATTTTCATAAATTACCCTTTTTTTTGATTTTTTATATTTTTAAGACAAAAGAGGGTATAAAGAGTAAATAAATAATATTGTATAAATTATATATAGTGTTGCTGTAATTATATTTTTATAAAAACCATTTATTATATTACTAAAAAGATTAAATATAAATATTGTTATACAGCCAAAGAATATATATAAGAAAAAGTTGTCAGAAAGCATAAGATATCCAGTTTTGGGTGACATACTTTCGATAACAAATTTATATGCTATAAGGGCCGTAATTGTGGCTATAGAGGTTGAGACTATGTTTGCACTAGTATCAGTAGGATCAAATGTAAAAGTAATTGTTGAAATTAAAAAAATTATTAATAGTGGTATAAGAAGTGTCATCAAATGTCTTATGCCGATATTTGCAAAGTCTAGAGAAAAAATAACCCTAGGGTTGTGGATATCTCCAGATTTTTTTTCATCAGAGTAAGTTTTATCTGTCAAAAAACCTGTTTTTACCATTTTATCAATGACTTCCCATCCTGCTATCCTTAGATCTGGATTTAATGTTAGATCTTCCATCGAAGAGCTAAATACAACTTCTGATGGTGTAAGTGAATAGTTTGTTATTGAAATGTTTACTCTATGGTCATCTAGAGGGAAAAATTTAAAACTTAAGCTTGTATTTAATTCTAATTTCATGTCGTAGCGAGCAATTAAATTATGACCTTCTATTTTTGTTTGAGGTTTTGATTGTTCAATAATTCTTGCTCTGTCGAATTTAAATTTTCCTATTCGGTCTAGGGATATTTGCCTGTGATCAAATTTAAATAAAACAATTGCGTCTAGAATAAATCTGCTATTTAAAATATCGAAAGTTGGAATATCTCTTATATATAGACCAACATGTACAGTTGTTGGAGAGCCGCCAAATTCAATTATTTTGCTAGGGATTAAAGTTGATATTTCTGGGTATGGATCATCGCTTGTAAATTTTGATATAGGTGTATAAAGCAAAAAAAATAGTATTGATACAAAAGATATAAATAAAGTTAGTAGTAAAAGAAGTGAAGCTTTTTTATTTTTTATATTATTATTCATTTTTCCCCTTTTAAACAGCCCTGTTTTATTATTAATATTTTATTAATTTATTATTTAATTTCCTTATGAAAACTGGTTGCGATAGGTCTCTTGCTTCGGGATTAAATGTTAGATTTAGACCTTTAAAGTTATAGTTTTTCATATTTTCAAAATAATTTATTATTTTTTCTTTAGTAAAAGGTTTTTGTATTTTATTTATAGCATCAGAAATTAATGCACCGGCTATATAGCCTTCTAGGGTATTGCAATTAATATTATGGCCTTGAATATTCATGTTATATCTAAATTCTTTTATTATCTCAATTTGACTATCAAATGGATCTGGAACAACTGAACTGAATATAGAATTTATACCTCTAGTTTTTAAAAATTTTTCTAAAGCTTGGCTATATAAAAATGAGGGACCAAAAAGTAGTCTTCCTGAGAAAAATTCTCCGCCGAGTTGGTTTATAAATTCTTGAGTTGGAAATTGTGAAGAAAAGCAGCCAATAGCTTCGGGCATTTTTTTCCTTATTTCTTTTATAGTGTATTCAAAATCAGATTCTGATCTTAAATGTGGTAGATCTAGCCATTCGGTTATTCCAAGTTTTTTTAGTTCTTCATGGGCTTGTTCAACAATTGGTTTGCCATAAGAATCGTCTTGATAAAAGAATGCGAAATTTTTTACCCCGTGTTCTTTTACTATATAATTTATTAAGCTTTTTACTTCTTGTGCTGACGATGGTCTAAAATTGATTATATTTTTTATTGGCAAACTATTGGTTTCTTGTTTCCTAAATTGTTCTCCACCATCGCAAGGGAATAAGACCGATATTTTACCTGATTTTACCATGTCTAGATATAATAAAAGAGTGATGTTTCCGGTTGGGATAACTAATGTGCTAGCATTATAATATTTTATCATTTTTTTTACGTTAGATAACGCTATTTTTGGTGTATTGTCATCGTTAAATATTACAGGTTTTAATAAGTTATTTTTATGATTTAAGTTATTGAAATATATAGCTGTTTCTAGCCCAATTTTATTTTCGTGTCCAAGTGGGCCTGTTATTCCTGTAAGGGCCATAGTTGAACCTATATTAAAAATATTTCTAGATAGTATATTGTCTTGATTATTTTCTATTATATATCCAAAAATTGGGTTATAAGTAGTTTTTTTATATTCAGGATTTTTTGTTTTTTCACGAACATCATGGTTATAAAGCGCAAGTTTACTTGTTTTTACAGTTTCTCCAATTGTAAGTTCTGCAAATGCGTCTTTGTAAAAGTTGAAAAATTTTTGATATGTAATTGTAGGACAAGAAAGTGTTGACCAGGTTGCTGCGCCTTGGTCATAGCCGATAAATTCTAGGCCTGAAGATTCTTTTAGTACATCAAACTTTTTTTCTCCAAAAATTATTAGTTTTGTATTTTGATCTATTAGTTCAGGCTTGCATTTTGAGTGTGTTATAATAATTGTGTCTTTATTTTTGGTTATATCAGTGTCTTTATTTGCAACTATTATTGTATCTGCAAGAGTATCAAAAAGATTATTTATTTCATCTTTAAGAGGCGTTTTTATTGATACATTTTGGGATAAAATTTCTGCTTTTATATTAAGTTCATCTAACATTTGGTAGCTTTCCCAGTATCCATTTGTTTCATGCTTGCCTTTGTTGTATATAACTTTTTCTGGGTTTTTTTCCATAAGTAATAAGATTATATTTAATGTTTCTAGTGAGTATGGATTTTTATTTATTGCATCGCCGATTATTATAATATATAAATTTTGGTTTATTATTTTTAGGTTGTCATCTATATAGCCCAAATTTTTTAGCTCAACTAAATTTCTGGTCATAGAGTGTAGAGCTGCTTGTAAATCACCAAAAATTATTATTTTATCTCCGGTTTTAAGTTCTAGTTTTAGATCTGAAATATTTTTGTTTTTTTTATTAATTCTAGAATTTGTAACTTTTTCTAAAAGTTTTTTTAAGGCTACTGGATCAAATTTTTGTTTTTTGAATAAACATGTTGCTTCCAATATTTTTTCAAAAAAAGAAAGTCTAAAAGCTTTTTTATAAAAACTTACAAACATAGGATCTTCCCAATCTTGATTATCGCTGACTATATTTTCTGGGTATGAGTTTGCATAGTTCTGTATATTTTGTATAGTTGTAAACTTGAAATTATTATTTTTTGATATAATACTACAGGCAATTATTGTGATTATAATTAAGCTTATTATTGCTGAAATAAGAATTGTTAGTTTTAAAAAAAATTTCATAATATTCTTTCTTCAAATTATTAAGAAAATGGGTTAATTATGTATAAGATATAAATTAGCGTTATAGTGTATAATAAAACTGTTATAATATTCTTATAAAAACCTGAAATTTTTGATGAATAAATACTTATAAAAAAGATTAAACAGCTTATTGTTAAAAACAGTATAAATATTTTATCAGAAATCATAAGATTATTTGATTTTGGTGACATATCTTCTATTACAAATCTTTGTGCTACTATTGCAGATATAGATGCAATAGCGATACCTATGGTGCTTTCTGTTGGATCAAATGCTAAAGTAAATAATGATATAAAGAAAATAAGTATAAGTGGAATTAATATTGTTATAAAATGTCTTGAGCCAATTCGGTGTAAAGCGATTGAGAAAATTGTTCTAGGATGAAGTCTGGCTGTAGTTTTATCTTCAGAGTTAAGAGTATCTTCTATAAAACCTGTTTTTACTAATTTACCTATTATATCCCAACCGGTTATTTTAATTTTTGGATCTATCATAAAATTTGATTTTGACGATTCAAATATTGCTTCATATGGTGATAAGCCATAATGAGTTATGGAAAAGTTTATAATATGGTCATCAAAAGGGAAGTTTTTATAGTCCAATTTTAAAATAATGTTTGCCTTTATGTCGTATACTGCTACAACGTTATTTCCTTCAGCTCTAGTTTTTGGTTCAGACTTATATTTTATTTCAGCATTATCTAGAGTGAATTGACTTATTCGGCCTAAGGATATAGATTTTGGATTAAACATAAACCAAATTGTTAGGTCGGCGTCAAATGTTTTTGATACAATGTCTAGAGAGCCGATTTCTCTAATGTAGCTCCCAATTACAATTTCTGAAGGAAATCCTCCAAAGTTTATAATTGTTTGAGGTGTTATTGATATAATATTTGGCAATTCATCTGTTGATTTAAAACTTTTAAATGGTTTTGATAAAACCAAAAATAAAACAAGACTAAATATAAAAACTAAAATTAATTGTAGTGTTTTTGATCCAGAGGTTTGTTCTGCTATTATGCTTTCGGTTGTTTCTTTAACCGTGCTTCCATCTTTATTATTTTCTTGCATTTTTTACCCCATAAAAAAAATTTATATTATATATAATAATATTGGTAATATTTGAGTTTTGATGTCAAGGGTCTGTTTATTATTTGCCCCCTCCGGGGGCAAATAAATGATAATGGTTTTGATGCCAGGGGTATTTAATTATTAAATGATTTGTTATGGGGCAAATAAATGATAATGGTTTTGATGCCAGTATATTTGGTATTTATAATTTAATTATTAAATTATTTGTTATGGGAAAAATAAGTAGGCATTATTTTTATATTAATGAATTTTCAGAACAATTAGATTCTGTATCTATTTTATTTTCTAGTTCGAGATAGCTAGATTCTTCATCGTAGATGCTTTTATATTCAGATATTATTAGCTCACAAGACTTTTCAGGAGTTTCTTTGGAATCCATAAGTCTTTTGTAGCCAGTTAATAAGTAGTTTATAGCTTCTTTAGTGACAGATGGTGATTCTGCATGTTCAACTAAAATAACAAAAGTTATTGGTCTATTATTTTTATATTTAAAAGTGCCTATAAACCATTTGTGTTCTCTGTATTTTTTTTCTCCGAGATCTTTTTTAGATAAATCACTTGTTTGTGCTGTGCCTGTTTTTGCATATATTTCAAAATCTTTTTTTCTATTAATTCCTCTTGCTGTACCCTGGGTTACAACTTTTTGCATAGAGTTTCTGAGAAATTTAAGTGTCGGCTCGGATATATTTAGTGGTGATTTTATAATTGGTTCTTGCTCTAAAATTCTTGGATTAACAAGATACCCAGTAAATATGCTAGAAGCCATTCGAGCAGCTTGCATAGGTGTAACAGTTATAAAGCCTTGTCCTATTGCAGCAGACAGGTTTTCTCCTGCATACCAACGTTCGCCTATATTCTTTTTTTTCCATGCTTTTGTAGGAATATTACCTAGTTTTTCAGGAAAAATTATATTTGTTTTTTCGCCAAAGCCAAATCTATTTGCGTAATTTGCAAGTTGATCTATATCAAATTTTCTGGCTATTTTATAAAAAAATACATTACAAGATTGTTCAAGTGCCTGTCCAGCTGTTAGTAGTCCATGACCATTATGATTATGACAGTAATATTTTCTATTTCCAAAGTTCATATAGCCACAGCAATGGCATGTATCATTTTGTTTTATTATGTTTGTTTCTAAAGCAAGACTCATTGTTACCAGTTTAAATATAGATGCTGGAGGGTAAGCTTCGCCAAATGCTCTATTTAAAAAAGGGTTATTTTCTTGTAGTTCATCCCATTCTGATTTTGATATTGGGCTTAAAAATATGTTTGGATCAAAATTTGGTCTAGAAAGAAGTGATAAAATTGCACCATTACATGGGTCCATTAAAATAAAGCAGCCACTAGAATCTTTTGGGAATGCATTTTCAACAATTTCTTGTAACTCTATATCTAAATTTATTTTTATATGTTTTCCTGAAAGGGAGTTTTCTACTATAGTTTCAGAAAGCTTTGTTCCAAATGAGTTAATTTTTACAGCGACAGCTCCATCTTTTCCTTTTAGAGATTCTTCTAGCAATTTTTCTAATCCCATTTTGCCCATATTACTTACGTCCATTCTACCTAGAAATCCAAGCGTGTGACTTGCAAATGATTGGTATGGGTAAAATCTTTTAAAAGAAGTTTCTATAGAAATAGAAGAATTTTTTCCAAACTGTTCTTCTATTTTACTTAGCTGGTCAAATGTTACTTCTGATTTTAATAGAAATTTTTTATTATATTTATTTGCAGCTTTTATTTTTTCAAGATTTTCTGGAGAAGTTATTTTAATACCGCATCTTTGCGACTCTTCCCATTTACTTAAATTTTTAGTATTTTCCAAAATATTTTTAGTTTTATTTGTATCTGATGTGTTAATTGGATATTGGTTTTGAGATACTAGACAATTATCGCTATTTGTTGTTGGTTCTTGAGAGTTCGGTGATAAAATTTTTTCTAGTAAATATAAATTTTCTAGATCTGATTCGCTTAGTGTTTTTTTTCCATTGCCATTCCAGTAAAGATTATGTATTGGTTTGTTTGTAGCAAGAAGCTTTCCATTTATGTCAACAATATTACCTCTGGTTGGCTGTATTTTATTTATTCTTAAAAAGTTTTTTTGTCCTTGGTTGTAAAGTTTTTTTGACAAGTGAACTTGTAAATGTATTAGTCTTACACATAAAATTAATAGCGCGAATAAAAAGACCAAAAAAATTGTATTTAATTTCGGCTGCAATTCTCTATTGCTGTGTTTTTTTTCCATTAATTTTTTATCCAAATAACCTGTTTATGTCGCAGATTAATCTCGAGTTTGGCAGGCATGCACTTTTTTATTTATTAAATATTATCTAATTTTTAAAAAGCTAATATACGTATTTTCTAAATCTCGCTTTTATCCTCTTTTTTGTTTTGCATCATGTTGTGTATAGGATGAGAATTATCGCATATTTTTGATAATTTATCCAGAGATATGTGGGTATATTTTTCGGTGCTTGAAAGAGTTTTGTGTCCAAGCAGCTCCTGTATTACTCTAAGGTCAACTCCCTTATTTAGCATATGAGTTGCAAATGAGTGTCGGATTTTATGGGGCGTTATTTTTTTGTCGACTTTTAAAAATTGTCTAAACATTTCGAAAATTCTTTGTATAGATCTTGTTGTTAGATATCCATTTTTGTAATTCAAGAAAATTTTTTCTTTTTGATCTTTTGCTTTTGGCCGCTCTTGTTCGAAGTATTTTAAAAGTTTGCTGTGTGCTTTTTCTCCAAATAATACGAACCGCTCTTTGCGACCCTTTCCAAATATGCGTATTGCTTTATTTGCAAAGTCTATATCTTCAAAGCTTATATTAATTAATTCTGAGCATCTTATTCCTGTTGCATAAATTAGTTCAAATATTGCTTTGTCTCTGTGAGGCCATTTTGTATCAAGTTCTTCATTTTTAACCGTATCTAATAAGTGACAAATTTCATCTTCGCTTAAATAAATTGGCAATTTTTTGTCAAGTCTTGGGCGTGTGAGTTTTAGGGATAGCTTTATTCCCTGTGTTAATAAATATCGTTCGAAAGATCTAAAGCATGAAAATTTACGAGCTATAGAACTTTTGTCTATTTTTTTATAAAATAGGCTGACTAAAAATCTTTCTATTATTTGTCTTGAAGATAATGCATTTTTATCAGCATTTGATATATTTTCCCAAAAATCTATAAACTGATTTAGATCACTTTCGTATGCTCTTATGGTATTTGTCGACAAGTTTTTCTCAACAGATAAGTATTTTAAAAAGTCATTCTTTTTATTATTAAATTCTTCGAACTTCATACTTTTTTTACTCTTTTTTTTATAAATTAATAGTATTATTTTTGATAATACTCGATTGCTTCGATATAATCAACATTTATTATGAAAAATTCATTTGTTTATTTATCCAATAATCAGCGGTATTTTTTAGATAAATTAATTTTTTTATATTATCTTTTATTTTTAATAAACATTCCTGTTTTTTATCGAAATTATTACTTATTAAAATAATATTATATTTTTTTTGATATTCATAAATTTCTGATTCTATATCTTTTATAAATAAATCTAGTAAGTATTTATTTTCAATTATATTTTCTTGATTGGAGCTTTTATATATTTTTTTAATATCTTGTATAAGTTTTTGAAAAAGTATTGCTTGAGGTATTTGTAAAAGTTCTAAAAATGGCATATCATTTTGCCATAGGGCCCACTTTTTGTTGTCGACAAACATAGAAGAAGATCTGTTTTGCTCTAGCGCTTGTGTGTAGTAATTATCGTAGTAAATATTATTAGAGTTATTATTAAAGTTTGTGTTTAAAAGTTTATTTTCTTGGCCTGGGGAATTAAAATTAAAATTTTCTATTATTCCATTTATTTTGGCTTTGTTTTCTGCAAGCTCTTTTTGTTTTGTTTTGTTATTAGTCGTTATTTTTTTTATTGCGTAACCAGTTATTGCTGTTGTTACTGCGATAATAGAAATTTTTAATGTTGCATCTAGCATATCTGATTTTCTTGGACCAATTAGCGTATAGATAATATTTTTAGTTTTTTCTAAAGTTTCGTTCAATAGTGTTTCAGTGGCGTTTTTTATTTTTGTAGAAAATATTTTTGTTGGGTGAGCCTTTTTTTTAAAAAAGTAATTTAAAAAACTTGTGTTAATAGTATGTGTGTTAATAGTATATGTTTTTGTTGGGTATAAAATTAAAATAAATAAAATTAAAATTTGTGAAATTAAAATTTGCGCTCCTAAGATAGGCATATTTGAGATAAATTTTTTCATATTTTCCCCTGATTTTATAACTATAAATATATAAATTTATAATAAAATAATTATTGTAATTTTTTAAACAAATACTTTATTATTTAGGGTTTTTTGTGATTTTTGCAGTGGTTTTTGTTGTTTTTTTTGAGATAATTTTATTCAAATAAATTATACTCTTTGCAGCGTCTATTAATTGATGATCTGTTTACGCCAAGTAAGCTTGCAATTTTATTTTGATTTTTAAACTTTGTCCATAGCATTGACATAATTTTTATATCTTTTAATGCGTTTTTACCAAGTTTTATAGCTTCTATTAATTCTTTATCTTTTAAGTCGTAAGTTGTACTAAAATTTGTAGCTAATTTTAATTCAGTTTTTGTTTCAAAATTTTTATTAGGTATTTGTGCATGGTTTTTTTGTATAATTGTTTCTTGAATAGTGTTTTTAGGTTTCGATTTTTTAATAAGAATTTTTTGTATATTGTTTTTTAATTCATAAAAACTTTCTGGGCTAGAGTTTATTATTTTTCTTTTTTCTAATTCTGTTAATTCAAGAATGTACTGTAGCTCTTCTGTTTTTATTGCTTGTTCTGTATAGCCAGTTATTAAGTTTTCAAGTTCATTGTTGTTAAATGTTTTTATTGATGGAACTTTTATACATGCTTTTTTTAGCTCGCTAAATAGTTCTTTGGAAAATTCATTTTTATTAACAGCTTCTTGTAAATTTATATTAGAAGAGAAGATTATTTTTACGTCTGAAAAAGTTTTTTTCATGCTTCTAAATTCTTTGAAAAAACCGTATCTTATAAATTCATATAAATATTCTTGTGTTTCTATGTCTAGAAAATGAACGTTTTTAATAAATAATATCCCGGTTTTGTCTAGAATTTCCAGTAATGGTTTTGTGTTTTCAGGATTTGTTTCGAGAATATGGTTTATGCCGAATAATTTTATTGGTACATCTAAGTTTTTGCATGGTTTTTTTAGTGATATAGTATAAATTGACTTGCAGGAGTTTGTTTTTGTAATAATTTCAGCGATTTGTATCGCGTCTTGCGGGCAAGAGTCAATAAGTATATTTTTTTTGTTCAATGCTGTTATTAGAAAATCTATTTTAAAATTTAATACATTTTCATTTTCTAGAGGGATAAAGTTATTAACGAGTTTGCCTGATTTTGTTGTTTCAAGATAAAGCAAAAAATTGTTTTTTGTGCGATCTTTTAGAAGGCCTGTTTTTTTATTTAAAATATCTGATGCGCCAGGATAATAAGTAATAATTATAGCATTATTTTTTTCGCTATTTGGTATTGCCGTAGCTATTATATTTTCTCCGGTTCTATCATTTATAAAGCATGTTTGTTGAGATTTGTATTCTATTGCTTTTGTAGCAATTTTTTTTAGTTTTTTTGTTATTGGGTGGCCATTATGAATGTTTAGTTCAACTGGTATAAATTCTTGTGCAGCTTGATTTTCAAATTCAAATTTTTTATTTTTATAAAAAATTATGCCTATTTTTTTATTGGCATTATTTTTGTTGTTTTCGTTGTTACGAAGAAAATATTCTAGACTTTCTCTATATTGGTTGAGCTCTTCTTGTTTGCTAGATAGGTCTTCTTTTAGTTTTTTTTCGTTATTAATTATTTGGTTTAAGCTTCTTGTTTGTAATAATTTTATTAAATTACCCAAATAATTTGAATAAACAAGCATTTGGTCTCGTTCTATATCACTGTAAAATGGAGCATTTTTATTTTTATTGTTTATTCTGGCGTATCTATCAACGATTATGTATCCGGATATGTTCATGGAAGAAAGTTTTTTTAAATCTATATCTTCTGGGTCTATATTTTTGTTAAAAGATTCGTTTTCAAATATTGGAATAAAAATATCGGCAGAAATTTTATTCATGAGTTGTAAAAATCTATGGTATTCGTCAGTTTCGTCATAAAAATTACTAAATTCCAACTCATCGGTTATTATAATTTTATTTTTTCTTAAAAAAATACCAACATTTGTTTCTGAATTATAATTATTAATAAAGTTGTCGATTAACAGTTCATAAGAGTTTCTAGAATATACATTTTCTGTGTTTTCTTTGGATGTATTTAATAATTTTATGTGTAATCTTGTTCTGTTTTTTGGAATACTAAATGCATCTTTAAAAAAATCTTGCGTAATATTTTCTAGTTCACTTGTTGTTGTTGTTTGACTAAATTTATCTAATACGGTTTTAAAATCATCTACAAAATATAATTTTTGCATTTTGTTTTGCGCTTGTACGTGTCTTTCAAAGTTTAAAAATCTTATGTCCATTATTTTTCTCATGCAATGGAATATACCATATGTTATAAGTATTGATGATATTCCAACAGCAGCGTAGGTATTAGTTAAGTTTGATGCGATAAATGTGAATGGATATGTTTGTATTAAGTCTGCAAATAAAATTGGGGTTACGATAAATTGGGTGAATACTTTTAATTGTCTTTGCAATATTCTTGGAATATTTTTTTTTCGTATTTTTTTTATTGTGTAAAATAAGCTTATAGGCATTAATATAAGTGTCATATAAATTGGTGAAAATGTTAGCATTGATATTTCTATTTGTGGGCGCATTGATGGGTCGTAGCAATTAAATTGATATAATCCAAGACCGATAAAAAATATTGCAAAAAAAGAGCTAATAGTTACAAATATTTTTTGTCGCAGTTCAATACTGTTTATTTTGTTAGAAAGAGTTTCTATAAATAAGGCTAAGGCCTGGTAGTATATAACATAAAAACTCCAAGAAAAACGCGTTAAAAAGCGCAAATATTTATATTCGATATTTATTAAAAAAAGTTTTTGTAGTATGGTTACAATCCACGTGAAGTCTGAAATTATTGATCCAATAATAACTAAAAAAAGTAATATTAGTGGTTTTATTATTTTGTTTGATTTTAATACTCTAGAGATTAATATAAAAAAAATAAAGCTTTTTATAAGTATTGAAATAATAGAAACAAGTAATATAAATTCTTTACTGCCTATTATTTTTTCTAAAAAATAATAAATCATTGGTATAATTTCATATAAATTTTTCATAGCTTATTGATCTTATTTTTATAAAAAGTTATATTGGTCTTTATATTAAGGGTTTTTTAATTTGTAACTTATTTTTACTAAAGGGCTGTTCATGTTGAGCAACAAGTTTAATTTATCAATTGTTTTTGTGTTTGTTTTCTCATTTGCTGCAATGGCTGCAAATATGCCTCCTTATGGTGTATTTAAAACGGTGAATATGCCTCCGTATAAAATTGTTAATGTACCTCCGTTTAATGGCTAATTTTAACAATTATAGCATAAAAGAGTTTTTCGGCAAGGGTAGTGCCTTTGTTTAAAGGTAGTAAAAGAGAATGAAGAATTTGTGGTTCGATTATGACGGACGAATTGACGATATTATCCAAAAGTTAATAGAGTCTACGTGCGACATGATCGAGCCCGCATCTATTTCAATAGTAAAAAAGTATGGCCAGGAGCCATTTTTGGTGCTTGTTAGCTGCATATTAAGCTTGCGTACTAAAGATACGGTTTCTTTGCCAGCATCTATCAGGCTATTTAGTGTAGCCAAAACGCCAGAAGAGATTTTGGGATTGAGTCTAGAGAAAATAGAGAAAATAATTTATCCAACAGGTTTTTATCGTAAAAAAGCTAAGAATTTACATGAAATTAGTAAAATTTTAATAAATAAATACTCTGGTTTGGTTCAAAATAACGAACAGGATTTGCTTGAATTGCCTGGTGTTGGGAGAAAAACGGCCAATTTGGTGCTCTCTGTAGGTTTTGGGGTGCCTGCAATTTGCGTAGACACTCATGTGCATAGAATATCTAACAGATTGGGGCTTGTTAAAACTAAAAATCCGGATGAAACTGAGATAGCTCTTAAGAAAATATTGCCGCAAAAATATTGGCTGGAGTATAATAATTTACTTGTAAAATGGGGCCAAAATATTTGCGTCCCAATCTCGCCGCATTGTTCAAAATGCGCAATTTCACATTTATGTTCAAAAATTAGCGTTAAAAAGTCTAGATAAAAATCTTATAAAATTATTTGTATTTAAATACAAACAATAATACAGTAAAAATAAGTTGTTATAATTATTACTTTGGAGAGTAATATGAAAAAGCATGTTACATGTATTTTTTTATTTTATTTTTTGTATTTAAATAGTTTGGTTGTTTTAGCTATGCAAGAAAAATTGGTAGGGGTATCTAATCAAGAGGTTGAGATAGATTTAGGGGTGCAAAAAAAAATTGATTCTAAAATTAATAAAATAAAGGCTAAATTTGTACAAATTCCAGATAAACTTTTTATAAACAATATTTTTCCATTTATTAAAGATTCAAAAGACTTTATACATTTGGTTGGTACATGTAAGATGTTAAGAAGATTGGGAGAGTCTTGTACTGTATCGTTTAATGTTAGTGAGTTAAAAAATAAGAGGTCTGTTTTTGATCGTGTTGTAAATTGGTTTTTATCAAAAGAAGAGGCTAGAGCGAAGTTTGAAGAGTTTTTTGATGAATTTGCAAGTGAGCTTAGAGATGATATCTTTAAAGTACTTGGAAAATATGGATTTTGTGCATTTTTATTTATCGATAAAAATAAAAAAAGAGACTTGATTTTGATAAACAAATATTTTCTTGAAGATAATGCTTTGTTTATAAAGGGGAAAATAGGAATTTCTTTTGAAGATTTAGATGTTAAATTAAAAAACGCGTTTAATTCGCTTGGGGATTATAAAGAGTTTAATTCAACAAGAATGTGTTGCTCTAGTATTTGTAGATCTAAAGATTGCTGCTTAGATTCTTTAAAAGCTAGTATCGATTGTTTATGTGAGGGTTGTGTAAGTTGTTATTTTAGTTGTTGCGAAGATTTTTATCTTTTTTATACTATACCGTATCTCCTGATTGTTTTTGGCCCAACTTGTTGTTGCGTGAAAACTAGGAATAATAATATTTGGAACAAGTTATTCAAATCATTTAAAGATAATTTTGAAGATTCGTGTAAAAAAGATGAAGATTATAGGTTTGTGTAAATAGGTTCTGGGTTATGGTGCATTTTGAGTAATTATAATAAATAAAAAACCAAAAGGAAAAAATTGAAAAAATTTATGTTTATTTTTGCATTGTTAATATTTTTATTTACGGGTATAGCTTTTGCTATGGAGATTGAAAAAGATATATGGGTTGAGATAAAATTAGAAAAAGAACCTAATGAGCGTACTAACTTGGTTAAAAGTAATGGAAAAAAGCACCTAAATTTTTTTAAAAATAGAATCAGTAAAAGGCCAATTATTGGTGAAAAAGATAAATATATTTATTATGTTAATAATAAAAAAAATGATATAAGTTGTTTTAATATATTTAAAATTCTTTTTTGCTGTGATAAAAATTAAATTAATAATTAATTAGCTAGATTTTGTTAGTAAGATTTATTTTAAATTAAGTAAAAAGGGCCATGGAGAATTTTTCAATGTTATCAATGTAAGGAAATTCATATTCCAGACCTGGTGTTTATAGGATATCTGCGATTTCGATTGTAACGATTAAATTTTCTATCAGGTCTTACTGGAATTTTATTTTTTTCATATCATTTTTAATTTTTTTTGCAAAATTCACCCCAATCTTTATCTAGGATAAATGCTTCTATTAAATCATCTATAAGCAACTCAAGAGCAATATTTTTATTTATTTTATAAGCATATTTTAAATTTTTATTTTAAAGTTTATATCCTAAGCCGATACCTGCTACAAGGCCACCAAGATCTATATCAAAGCGACAGCTTGGCTCACATTCATTGCATGAATTGTTACAGCATGGCTTTAGTTTTTTAAAGTTATAATCAAAAAATAAGTCTATAAAGAAATTTTTCTTTGTGGTATATTCAAGTCCAAGATTAACCATTCCACCAACTGTTGTTTTTTTTACACACTGAGCCACAAAAGGAGATTTATTATTTTCTCTGTAGAAGAATGTTTTTAATCCTGCTCCAACAAAAAATGAAATTTTATCAAGAAAATTGGACTCATTATTGTAATTTTTTCCATAAAAGAAGTATTTTAATCCAAGGCCAAATGTTGGTATTTTTACATTAGTACACTCATTAGAACATAAAGCCTTTCCGTCTTTGCTAAAATAACTTCCACTTGCTTCTATATCCAATTTTTTCCAAATATTATATCTGAGTGCTGTTTCGAACCAATAGCCTCCTTTATTGCCGCATTGACAGAATATTTCACGCAAAGTTTTATCTTGCGGATAAAAATAACCGTTTTTTACTGTTATTGCCCAGTCATAATTGGCATCTCCAATTTGATCACAACGTATATAAAAGTTTGAATAAAGCATTGGTATTAATAATAATAAGAATAATATTTTTTTCATTTGTATTCCTTTTTTAAATAGTAATTGATCCAGTGGCTATAATATTGTTGCTTGAATCAAAAGCCTTAATAATATAATTTATTGTTTTTCCTGGGCATCTTCTATGAAGTTCGAGGCATGTTGTAGTAGCGTTCACTTCTGCTATAGATATTTCTGGACAGGTGTTGATGTAAAAAACATATTTTGTTGAATTGGCAACTGAATCCCATTTTAAAATATGCGTCAAATCTCCTTGCGTTGGATACCTATAAAATTTTTGTGTTGCTGTGATAGTTATATCTGTGGTGTTTGAAGGGATATCTTCAAATCTTGCTGCTTGTATTATGGTGTTGGTTCCATTAGATCTATACCAAACAGCGATAGCATTATCAGACTGATCCATTGCTATTTGCGGGATGCTTGAACTTTGTCCTGTTTCTGAAAGATCTGTAGGTGTTGACCATTCTGAGCCATCCCATCTAGAGGCTTGTATTATGTAGTTGGTTCCATTAGATCTAGACCAAACAGCGATAGCATTGCCAGATTGATCCATTGCTATTTGTGGGGTGCTTGAATCTTGTCCTGTTTCTGAAAGATCTGTAGGTGTTGACCATTCTGAGCCATTAAATCTGGAGGCTTGTATTATGATGTTGGTTCCATTAGATCTAGACCAAACAACGATAGCATTACCAAATTGATCCATTGCTATTTGGGGGGTGCTTGAATCTTGTCCTGTTACAGATAGATCTGTAGGTGTTGACCATGATGTGCCATCCCATCTAGAGGCTTGTATTATGGCGTTGGTTCCATTAGATCTATACCAAACAGCGATAGCATTGCCAGATTGATCCATTGCTATTTGTTGGTGGTTTGCATTTTGTCCTGAGGCAGATAGATCTGTAGGTGTTGACCATGATGTGCCATTAAATCTAGAGGCTTGTATTATGGTGTTGGTTCCATTAGATCTATACCAAATAGCGATAGCATTGTCAGATTGATCCATTGCTATTTGGGGGGAGAAAGAACCTTGTCCTGTTACAGATAGATCTGTAGGTGTTGACCATGATGTGCCATTAAATCTGGAAGCTTGTATTATGAAGTCGGTTCCATTATATCTTGACCAAACAGCGATAGCATTGCCAGATTGGTCCATCGCTATTTGTGGGGTGATTGACTCTTGTCCTGTTACAGATAGATCTGTAGGTGTTGACCATGATGAGCCATTCCATTTGGAAGCTTGTATTATGAAGTCGGTTCCATTATATCTCTGCCAAACAGCGATAGCATTGCCAGATTGATCCATTGCTATTTGTGGGCGGCTTGCATTTTGTCCTGAGGCAGATAGATCGTCAGGTGTTGACCATGATGAGCCATTCCATTTGGAAGCTTGTATTATGAATTTGGTTCCATCAGATCTACGCCAAACAGCGATAGCATTGCCAGATTGATCCATTGCTATTTGTTGCTCATATGCATTTTGTCCTGGTGTAGATATATTTGTGGCTGGCAATATCCAGTCGTAAGCCGCAAATAAAAATTGTTGACAACTTAGCAAACCTAAAAATATACAGATTTTTATTTTCTTATTCATTAATACTCCTTTATGATATTTTTTACTTCACGATACTATTTAAATAATATTGTAAATTTGTTTTAAATTACAAGAATAATTTTGCTTATTTTTATTTTGTTGAATTTAATCGGGCAGTGGGGGTCTGTCGCCAGGCGCACAAAAAATTAGGGCCCTGGTGAATTTTCCAGAGCCCTAATTTAATATACTTTTATATTTTTTTTAATTTATAACTTCTAATTCTTTATTGGCTTTTTCAAGTAAATTATCAAGTGTTAAGCCAAATTCTTGTTTTCCGTTTAAATAACGTAAAGTAATTGTGTTATTTTCAACTTCTTTTTTACCAACTACAAGCATCCAAGGTATTTTATCAAGTTGCGCAGCTTTAATTTGTGAATTTATTTGATCGCCAGATTGATCAACTTCAACTCTAATTCCGTGATCTTTTAATTTTTGGGCAAGATCACAAGCATAGCATTTTTGATCATCTGTAATTGTTAAAATTCTAGCTTGAACAGGAGCCAACCAGAAGGGGAATTTGCCTTTGTAGTGTTCGATTAGTATTGCAAAAAAACGTTCAAATGAGCCATAAATAACTCTGTGTAGCATAACAGGTCTTTTTTTCTCACCACCAGAAGCTATGTATGTTAAATCGAAGTTTTCTGGTAAGAAGAAATCGGCTTGAATTGTGCTACATTGCCATTCACGCTCCATAGAGTCTTGTATAATAAAGTCTATTTTTGGTCCATAAAATGCGCCATCACCTTCATTGATCTCATATTCTAGCCCTTGTTTTTCTAAAGCAAGTTTTAATGCGTTTGTTGCACGCTCCCATAGCTCATCGCTGCCGATAGAGTTTTTTGGTCTAGTAGATAAATATATTTTTATTTTTGCAAATCCAAATTTGCTTAAAGTTGAGAAAATAAGTTTTATAAGCTCTACAATTTCATGTTCCATTTGCTCAGGTGTGCAGAAAATATGTGCGTCATCTTGAGTAAATGCTCTTACGCGCATTAAGCCATGTAAAACTCCAGATAATTCATGTCTATGAACAAGTCCAAATTCAGACATTCTTAATGGTAAATCTCTAAATGAGTGGGGCTTGCTTTTGTAGACTAATATTGCACCAGGACAGTTCATCGGCTTTACGGCATTTTCTTTGTCATCAATTTTGCAGTAGTACATATTATCTTTATAGTGAGCATAGTGACCAGATTGTTTCCACAATTCTTCACTTAATATTATTGGAGTTGATATTTCTTGATAATTTTCAGCTTCTAATCTTTTGCGTAAGAAATTCGTTAAAATATTAATTATTTTCTTGCCTCTAGGGTGAAAGAATGGGAATCCAACGCCTTCTTCATGAAACGAGAATAAGTCTAATTCTTTACCAAGCTTTCTATGATCATAAAGCTTTGCTTCTTCCAGTAATTTTTCGTATTTTTCCAAATCTTGTTGGGATGCAAAAACAATGCCAGAAATACGTTGTAATTGTTGATTTTTTTTGTCTGCGCGCCAATATGAGCCTGAAAGACCTGTTAATTTAAAGTGCTTCAATGCTTTTGTTGATTCTACGTGGCCACCCTTACATAAATCATAAAAATCACCTTGGCAAGCTAAGCCAACTGTATCTTCAGGGATTCCAGCTATAAGTTCTAATTTAAATGGGTTATTTTTGTACAATTTTATAGCTTCGTCTTTTGATATCTCTTTTTGTATTATTGGTATATCACGAGCTACTATTTCATGCATTTTTTCAGTTATTTTTTCTATATCTTCTTCTTTTAGATTTTCTGTTGGTTGGAAATCATAAAAAAAACCATTAGCTGTTGCGGGTCCAAGTGTTAGGTTGGTGTTGGGATATAATTCTAAGATGGCTTGAGCAGCTAAGTGAGCTGCTGAGTGGCGAAGTTGTTCAAGGGTATATTTTTCATGTTTGTTTTTTGCCATAATAAATCCTTTAAAAAGTTAAATTTATTTCTAAAATTTTTACTTTTATAATTCTTAATTTTTTCAAGTATTTTATACCGTGATTATATCATAAAAAACTTAAAGTGTGTGTAATATTTTATATTATATTTTTTCTTGTCTTGTTTATATTTTAAATAATCATGTATCTTTTTTGTAGTTGTTAGTTTAGTAAAATATAAGATATAAATATATTTTATAGGGAGCATTTTTATGGATGAGAAAAAAATATATCTTTTGGATACAAACGTATTATTATATGATTCAGAGGCGTTATATGCATTTGAAAAAGCTTTAGTGGCAATACCAATTTTTGTATTAGAAGAATTAGATAGATTCAAAAGTGAAAATACAGATATAGGTAGAAATGCTAGGGTTGTAAATAGACATTTGGATGCATTAAGGGTAAGAGGATCGCTAAGAACTGGAGTGCCTTTAGATAATGGCGGGACATTAAAGGTGTTATTTGTAGAAAAAATTTATGATAAATATACTTCGCCATTTAGAGATAAAAAAACAGATAATGACATTTTGGGTATGGCATCAGTTCTTAAGGATCAGGGTTATGATGTAAGATTTATATCAAAAGATATAAATGCGAGGGTAAAAGCAGATGTTTTGGGAATAAATGCGCAAGATTATTTAAAAGATTATGTCACAAAAGAAGATTTTTATAAGGGCTGGATGAATGTTCAAGTGCCGGCTGTTCAGATTAAAAGGGAATACCCAGAAATTTTAAGGCAATTGTCACATGATAAATTATTAGAGATAAATCAGTTTGTTTTGGTTGAAAGTAATAATAATCCACATAATAATAGGCTTTTTAGATACATAGGTTCTGATAAATATATTACAGTGGAAGATCCTAAGTTGGCTTGGCCATTAAGAGCTAGAAATCCACAGCAGTTGATGGCTTTAAATTTAATGTTGGATCCAAATATACAGATGGTTTCATTGGTTGGTAAAGCGGGTAGTGGTAAAACGTTTTTGGCGCTTTTAGCTGGATTACAGCAAGTCTTGGCAGAAAAAGATTATAGAAAAATGCTAGTTTCAAGGCCAGTTATTCCATTGGGTAAAGATATAGGCTATCTTCCTGGCGATGTACAAGAGAAATTGCATAGTTGGATGATGCCAGTTTATGATAATATAGAGCTTATTTTGCATCATGCAGCTCAAGGTGAGAGTGTTCCACAGGCAGCAATAGAATCAAAGAGAAGGGGTAAAAAAGGGCCTGAAAGAGATAGAAGGCAAAAAGAAGATAGGTATAAACTTGGGCATGTAGATGAAATGATTAGACATGGTAAGCTTAGTTTAGAAGCAATAACTTATATGAGGGGTAGATCTATTCCATATCAGTTTATTCTTATAGACGAAGTACAAAATTTGACTCCGCATGAGGTTAAAACTTTAGTTACTCGTGTTGGTGAGGGGAGTAAGCTTATTCTGGCTGGGGATCCATTTCAAATAGATTCGCCATATTTAGATTTTAGTAGTAATGGTCTTATTTTGACTAGCCAAAAATTTAAGGGGCAATCTATTTATGGTTCTATTTATCTTGAAACTAGCGAGCGTAGTGAATTGAGTGAGCTTGCAAATAAATTATTATAGTTAACTAAAATTTTTTATATAATTATTTGGATTCCGGCAAAATATGTCGGGATCTTTACTGTAAATTGTTGACATATAGACATATTGCAATTTTTATGTCTTGTGTTATAATTTTATAAGCAAGTGTTATAATAAGTATTATAAGTTCTTGTGAAAGTTTAAGAAGTCTTATATTGTATTTTAAGCACTTTTAACGGGAGGATATTTTTATGAAATTGTTGAAAAAAATAGCGATTATTTTATCTGTAATACCAGTTTTTGGTAGTTTATATGCAAGTACAGTGTGTAATAATCCTAATCACAATCACAAGCATAGTGCAAATTGTAGTAAGCATTATAATAACAATCACACACATCATCATTGTAGCAGTAGGCCTAAAGTTGATTTTAGCCTAAATATTGGTGCGCCAGTTTATAAATCTCCAGTAAGAGTTGTTGAAAAAACTTATGCTCCTGTCAGACCTGCAAATAGAATAGTTAAAACTTATTCTACTCCAATTTATGAAACAACAACGTATAGTTCTTATGGTTATCCATGTGGCGTAAGTAAAACGCAAACGGTTTATTCAAGCCCTGTTTATGAAACAGTTTTTGTTGAAAGCCCTGTGACTATTTATGAAACGGTTGAATATAGAGCTCAGCATCCTGTTAGCGCAGCATTTAATTTTGCTAGTGCAATGATAGATGCATTTGCAGATTAAAATACATAATTAAAAAATAAAAAAACAGCTCCAATTAAATTTGGGGCTATTTTTTTGTATAAATTTATTATTTAAATTAATTTATAATTTTGGGTCCATGAATGGGTTGCAGGAAAGTACACGTTTTGTGACAATAAAAATTGCTGGTAAAAAAGATCGTTCTTTTAATATTTCTTCGGCATAAGCTGTGCAGGTTGTGGGGTATTTACAGTTAGAGGGGCCTAAAAATGGTCTTATGCCCTTAATTAAAAATATAATTGAGTATCGAGCTGCTTTATCTATAAATTTTAGTGTATTGAACAAAAAAAGGCCTAAATTTATAAAGATTGTTTGTATGCTTATTAATTTTTTGTTAATTTTCAAGCCAGGCCCCTTAAATTTTTATTTATTATTTTCTTTTACTATTTTTATTTTATTGGAGACGCAGATTAAAATATCTTTTAATTGGTTAAAAGTTAAGTTAATGCCCTGTTTTTTTATTATGCAGATATAATCCCATTTTTGTTCGTATAATTTTTCTTCGTAAAATATAGCTTTTAGGCGCCTACGGATTAGATTTCTTTTGACAGCAGGGCCGATTTTTCTGGAAGTAACAACCAGAATTCTTCCATGATTTAGATTTTCTGGGGATGGATGACATAAAATATCAAGGCCAGGGTGTTTTAATGCACGCTTGGCCTTTTTTAAAATTTCTGTAACTTCTGTATTTGTAAAAGTGCTTAGATTTTTAGAAGCTTCTGTCATAATTTAAACACTCTTTTTTGGATGCGTCTTCTGGGCAAAAACAATTTGTAATTTTAGCTTGTAGAGGGCGCAATATGAATATTAGTAGCCTTTTACTGCTAAGCGTTTTCTGCCGCTTGCTCTTCTACGTTTTAAAATTTTTTGGCCATCTTTTGTTGCCATTCTAGCTCTAAAACCGTGTTTTCTGTTACGCTTTAAGTTACTTTTTCTAAATTGAGTTACTGACATTGAGGTTCCCTCTTAATATCTTTAATTTAAACTAATTTCTGGTTCAATAATTTATCTTTATTTTAAGGCAAAATGAGATTTTTTGCAAATAAAGATTTGTTATAATGCTTAAAAGTTTAAAATTTATATGCCTAAATAGGTATTTTTGGTTTAAATCTAGCTATTTAATATATATTTATTCCAAAATTTGTGCTAAATAGCGTTCTGCGTCTAGAGCAGCCATGCAGCCGGCTCCAGATGATGCTATCGCTTGTTTGTATGCGGGATCTGAAACATCTCCAGCTGCAAAAATGCCGTTGACTGATGTAGTTGTAAGTCCATTTTTCATTTTTTTATTATTTTCTTTATTCAAAATAAGGTTTGAACCTGTAAGAATATAGCCATAATCAGATAGTTCAAGTTTGTTTTTTACAAATCCAGTATTTGGATTTTGGCCTATGGCAATAAATACGCCGTCTGCTTTAAAACTTGATTTTTCTCCGGTTTTTTTATTTATTATTTCTATTTCTTGTAGTTGTTGGTTATTGCCTCTAAATTCTGTAATAGTGCTGTTGTAAATAATTTTTATATTTTTGTTATTCAAAACTCTTTGCTGCATTGGGACAGATGCGCTAAATTTTTCGCCAATATGTATTATTGTTATGTCTGATGTGAATTTTTGCATAAAAGATGCATCTTCCATTGCAGTGTCGCCGCCGCCTAAAATAAATACTTTTTTGTCTTTATAAAAATAGCCGTCGCATATTGCGCATGTTGTTATGCCTTTACCCCAATATTCATTTTGTCCTGGGCAGTCAAGCTTTTTTGCAGATGAGCCGGTTGCGATTATTATGCTATGGGTAAATATTTCTTTGTTTTTGTCCGTTGTTATTTTAAATGGTTTTTTTGTTGTATCTATGTCAATAACGGTTTCTGACAAAAATTGTGCTCCAAAATGTTTTGCATGGTTACGAATATTTTGCATTAATGTAGCGCCTAAAATGCTTTTTTCTCCAGGCCAATTTTCGACGTAGCTTGTTCCCATAAGTTGGCCGCCAGGGTTGGCTCCATCAATTATTATTGGATCTAGATTTGCTCTTGAAGTATAAATCCCGGCAGTTAGTCCTGCTGGGCCAGAACCTATAATTACGACTTTTTTTATATTATTTTTATTCATAAAAATCCAAAAATTAATTTTTTAAGTGTAAGTTTGTTTATTTTTATTTTTAAGTCTAAGGTTTTTTGAAAATATTAAAATAAAAAATTTACTTTCTAGTAAAATTATAAATAATGAAATTTACTGTTTTTTCACGTAAGCTTTGTTGGGCAATAAGTTCTGAAGATATAGGCATTTCTTGGCAGTCAACAGTTGTTTCTGGTATTTTGAAATATATAAATTCTTTCATTCGTGGGCGTTTTGTTAAATTTAGATAGTTCGTGATATCTTCATGCGTTATTTTGATTTTTTCTTTTGATGCAAGTTGGTCGATAAGAATTATCTCTTTTATCTGTTTTTCGGCTAAGTTTTTTAAACTATTTTCGAAATTTTTTTGATTTTTGTATACATGATAATCTGGATTTTTTTGTATTTCTGATAAAACATTTTTCTGTTGTCTTAGGGTAAGATAATTTGGGATCTCTATTTCATATTTTGAGAACATTAACTTGAATGTTTCTTCTACAGTTGCTTGTCTTTGTGATATATCGTTTCTGTATGAAAAAATTTCTACTAATTGATTGGCTAATTCTTTTTTTGTTTTTAGTCTAAAATGTTTTTTGAATTGTTCAAAGCAGAAGTATGAATTGTGAATAACATCTCTTATTTGTATCCCAAAAGTGTAATTTGAGCCAATAGTTGTTCCGAAATATTCTTGAATTACATCGTCTTGAGTGTAAAAAATATCTCCGATTTTTTTTGATAAAAACAAGTTTTGAGCTTCTCTGTCAGCTTCTTCTTCGCCAATTTTTATCCATAAAGATTCTTTGTGTTTTCCAAAGATTGGATTATTTTCTTGGTCGACAATCCATAAATCAAAAAAAACCCAGTCTGAGGTGTGCACGGTGTTTTTTGATAATTCTTTTTTATTGTTTTTTTCTTCTTTTATAAAATCGATAGCTTGTCTATCTAGATCTTTGTAATTTTTTCTTTTTGGAGCTTTGAATGCGTAATATTTCCAGTTTTGAAATTCTATTTTTGGAAATAAGCTTACATCGAATATGAATTTTGCATCTTCGTTTTCTTGAATATTAATTTCGGTTATTCTAGGGTCGCCAGCTACATTGAGTCTTGTTTCTCTTATTTGACTGTATAAAAAATTCAATACGAAATGTTTAAATAAAAATTCTTCGAGATATGATTTTATGTTTTTTTCGAAATTTTGTTTTACATATTCGTATGGGGTTGTATCGTGATGAAAACCGTAAGTTTTTATTGATTTAGCTTGTGCTTTTACCGCTTCATTATAGGCTGCGGTTACGATGCTTGCAGGTATTGTAATTGTTATTGTACCAAAAGTTGGAGATACCTGATTTACTTCAAATCCCAAAGATACTTCTTTTTGCTTCACTTTACTTCTCCTGATTTTTATGGCCAAATAAAATTTGGTACAAGAGGAGGGACTTGAACCCCCACTCCCTTTCGGGAACTGGAACCTAAATCCAGCGCGTCTGCCAGTTTCGCCACTCTTGCACTCAATACTTTTTAGGTGGTGGGCCGCATTGGAATCGAACCAATAACCTGCAGATTAAGAGTCTGATGCTCTACCAATTGAGCTAGCGGCCCGCCAAATAATTTCAAAATCAGTTGTATCAATATCTTAACATAACTAACAAGAAAATGAAGAAAAAATGTCAAAAAACTTATTTGTTAAACAGTTCTTATTTCTTTTTCCTTTTTTTCGCTAAGAGTATTGGCTTGTGTGGTAATTTTATCAGTAACTTTCTTTAGTGAATCTTCTAATCTATTGTAAAAATCTTCAGATATTTTCTTGTTTTTTTTAGAATCGCGCATTATATTATTAAATTCTTGGCGTACATTTCTTATGCCAACTTTACATTCTTCGAGTTTAGCGTTCAGGATTTTTACAAGCTCATCTCTTCTTGTTGAGCTCATCTCGGGAAGTCTTAATCTAATTAATTTCCCATCATTTTCAGCTTTTAATCCGAGGTCTGATTCGTTTATTCCTTTTTCTATGTCCCCAATTATTGAGCTGTCCCATGGTTGGATTGTAAGAAGTTTTGCATCTGGAGCTGCTAGTACGGCCATTGTTTTAAGAGGCATAGGTGATTGACCATAGCATGAGATCTTGAGATCTTCTATCATGCTTGTGTGTGCTTTTCCTGTTCTTACTTTTGCAAGTTCTATTTCAAAGTGTTTCATAGGTTTTGCCATCTCTTTTTCCATAGCAGTTTCAAAACCTTTTGAGTCATTTTCTATTATATTAAATTCTACGCTCATGATTTTTCCTTTATTATTTTTATTATTTATATATGGCTATAATTTAGCTAATTAAACTTCCAAAGTTTATGTTGTTTGAGGCTTTTATTAAAGAATTATCTTCAAAAATATTAAACACTCTAACTATAATTTTGTGTTTTTCGGCTAAAATTAATGCAGTAATATCCATAATTTCTAAATTTTGTGATATTGCCTGTGAATATTTTATGTTTTTTAATATTTTAGCGTTTTTATCTTTTTTTGGGTCGCTAGAGTATACGCCATCAATATTCGTGCATTTCCATACTTCTTTTGCGCCTACTTGCAAAGCTCTGATAATCATGTTTGTATCTGTTGTAAAAAATGGGGCACCAGTTCCGCCTGTAAAAATAATAACCTTATCTTCTTTACAGGCATTATCTATATTTTCTTGTGAAACTGCTTTGCAAATTTGAGGACAGACTATTGATGATAGTAGTTCAGCTTCAATATTATTTTTTTCTAAAATATCTTTTAATATTAATCCGTTTATTACTGTTGCAAGCATACCTGCTTGGTGTGCGATAGCTGGAGTGGTTCCAGAGGCTAGACTTTGGGCATCGCCTCTTATTATGTTTCCGCCACCAATAACTATAGATATGCTGTGTTTTTGTTTAATTAATTTTATTTGCTCAATTAGATCTTTAAAGTGGCATGTACCAAGCGAGCTTGTGCCAAGTGTGCTTGGTGCGGATTTATTAATAGGTTCTTGCGTACAAGAACCTAGAATTTTTCCGGTGAGCTTTAATAAAATTCTTTTTTTATTGGTTAAAACGGTATTTTCCATAAAATTATCTTAACTTTTATTAAGCTTTTACGTCAAATCTTGCAAATCTTCTTATTTTAATGTTTTCGCCAGTTTTACCGATAAGTTCGGTAACAGCTTGTTCTACTGTTAATTGGTCGTTTTTTACAAATGGTTGTTTTAGCAAGCAAACTTCTGAGTATAATTTGTTTACTTTTCCTTCAACGATTTGGTCGATCATTTTTTCTGGCTTGCCTGAATCTGCAAGTTGGCCCTTTATAATTTCTCTTTCATGTTCTAAGAATTTAGGATCAACGTCTTGCTCATTAAGATAAAGAGGCTTTATTGCTGCTATGTGTAGGCATATGTCTTGTGCAAATTTTTTAATATCTTCTGTTCTAGCTACAAAGTCAGTTTCACAGCTTAATTCAACTAAAACGCCAACTTGACTTCCTGGGTGTATATATGCGTGTACAAGACCTTCATGAGTTTCTTTTCCGGCTCTTTTTGCAGCAACCGAAGCGCCTTTTTTTCTTAAAAGATCTATTGCTTTGTCGATGTCTCCGTTAGTTTCTTCGAGTGCTTTTTTACAATCCATCATACCAAGTCCGGTTGTTTCTCTTAGTTGCTTTACTATTTCCATATCTATTTTTGCCATGTTTTTCCTATTTTTATTTTAATGGTTATCCAATATTAACTTACTTAATTAGCTTACTTAAAGTCATATCGCCCTCGCCTAGCGAGGGGCTTGACGGTTGTGAGCAGTCCCAAGGACTGCCGAATTAATTATTAAACTACACTAACAACTCAAAAACTTCCAGCTTCATCATATCCATCAAGTTTTTC